>JACXTT010000072.1_pt1 | contig 143275 bp, 122 predicted proteins | sample 9270951 | NCBI WGS metagenome assembly JACXTT01 (sample SAMN15532306, study PRJNA645909) | rock metagenome | isolation source: weathered quartz diorite | place: Puerto Rico | collected 2017-06-21 | reverse complement strand
TGCGGTGGAGGCAAAACAGGAACGGGGAGCTGTCGAACACCCTAAGAACTAGACCGACTCCTTGGATGGAAAAACAACCGCTGGAATCCCCGTGCACAACGTCGCGATTACATTGTTGCTGGCACAACAACCATCGACGGCTTACCGCGTTTTTGATGCCAGCGCCAGACCTCCGTAGAGAGGTCACCTCGTATACCTGACACGGAACTATCGAAAGCCCACGCGGCTGTCCGTCATATATGCCCGGCAAAAGCGTGAGTCGTTTAGGTCACTTGCCTGGGCTCCCCCATATACAGGATTTCCTGCATTGCTTGGTGCGCAAGCGTGTCCTAACTTTAAGCGGAGAGTGAAAAGAGCGTTTATGCGCCAAGCCCATTCACATGCAGTCGAGGCTTCACCTAGCCCGGCCCAGGTATTCGAGTCGGTGCGTTCGATGTCAATGCAACTGCGGAAAGGTATCAGGTTGCTCTGGGTAGACGATTCTCGAGTGCTGCTTTCGCTCTACCAGGCCGTGTTTGAAAGTTTGGGATTCGAGGTCCTTGCAATCTCCTCTCCTAAAGAGGCCCTCCATTACCTGTCCTCGGACGCAGCCGATGTGGCAATTTTGGACTTCGACATGCCGGACATGGATGGCGGGCTGCTGGCTTCCCTAATCAAAGAGAAGTGTCCGATGCTGCCCGTGATCCTGTATTCGGGAAGCGCCGGTATTCCGTACGGCGCTCAGGATTGCGTGGATGCGATATGCGCAAAGGCTGCCCCGCGAGAGGAACTGCTCACAACGATTGAGCGGCTCTCGCGTAAGCCCACCAAAGCGCAGACCGCTCTGTCTCTACGGTGTTTTACGCCTTCGTCAATTATGGAGTGAGGAGTACAACAATGAAACACATCGTTGGGTGGAGCTCCAACGCCAGTTCCCCCCGGAGCCCTGCCGAGGGTGGTCCCAGCCACCTTCATGAGACCGGATCCGTGGAGATGTGATCTCTTCGTTCGGGTGGTGGCCTGTCACAAGCTTCTCTAACCCCGTCCGTCACTCCTTAAGTACATGCGCCGCAACGGGCTCAAGGCGCGCAAGCATCCCCCATGGCCTGTCGCTCGCGCGCATGTGGGATATGGGCTCAGACCTGGCGTTCGTGTGTTCCCGAATGGCTTGTTCAGCGAGGTCGATGTAGTGTCGCTATTTCACCCCGAGCGGACCGTTAAATTGCTGAATGACCGCATAGCACTCGCAGGCACACTCCTCGAGCTTTTCCCGATTGAGGATCCTTACGGCGCCCCGGGTATATTCGATTGTCCCTTTTCTCTGGAGAAGGCCCGCCGCCAGACTGACACTCGGGCGGTCAGTACCGAGCATGGTGGCCAGGAAATCGTGAGTGATGCGGAGCAAGCCCTCGTCCATCCGGTCCTGCATGATCAGCAACCAGCGCGCAAGCCGTTGCTCGATCCCATGAAGCCGGTTGCAGGCGGCCGACTGGGCAGATTGGATGCCCTGGATGACGGCGTGGCGGCTGGCCATGAATTGAAGGTGGGGAGTGGATGGTAACAGGCTCCTTAGGGCATCGATTCGAATCCGCAGTCCATCTCCCGCGATTTGCACAACGGCGCGGTGGGGACTTCTGTTAAGGCCTACGACAGCCGGTGTTCCTACCAATCCTTCATTGCCGATGACTCCCACTTCCACGGTCTTTCCTTCCTTCATCGCCACGACGAGAGAAACCAGGCCGCGGTTTAGGAAGTAGGCGAACTCCAGCCTCTCGCCGGGTTCGTGCAGACTGGCATGGTGCGGCATCTGAACAAAGCTCAAAAAAGGGCGCAGAGCCTGATATTCGGTTTCCGGCAGGGAAAGAAGAATACGATTGCCAACAGGCTTGCCCTCGCCGTTGGTGCGCTCACCCGAAGGGTATGGTTGGACCTCTCCGTTTCCTGGTCGTTGCGGCAGTGTTGATAATCTTGTCTGCACGACCACATTAAGATGCAAAAAGGCGGTGTGCGTCTGTGTCCTGCAGGATTGTGCGAGCAGTGACTATGATCAGCGGCAGGGTTCTTGATACAGGATTTCTGGTATGAGCCTATGCCGCCTGTGATCAAACGAGGAGTGATCGGCAGAAGGCAGCACGCCTTGTTGGGCGAAACTCATGAGGTGGAATCGGGCGACCCATTGGATGTACCCGTGGAGACCGCATCGGCGGAAGAAGTTTCGGGGGCGGACGCTTGCACGATATTGTTTCGCACGGCATACAAGACCAATTCGCTGACCGAGTGCAATCCGAGTTTACTCATAATATTGCTGCGGTGAGTCTCGGCGGTCTTCACGCTGAGGGTCAGCAGCGAAGCAACCTCCTTGGTGCTCTTCCCTTCTGCCAGGAGTTGAACAACTTGCTTCTCACGCTTGGTAAGAATGTCTTTTTCCTGCGGTCGGCGGTTGCCTCGAAGATCCGGCCGCAAGGCGGCTTGGCTTATCTTTGAACTGAAATATGTCGAATTTCTTTGAATGGTTTCTACTGCCACAACCAGTTCGCGGGCGGCGTCCGACTTAAGGATCAACCCCTTCGCGCCGACCTGGATGGCAGTTTTTGCCGCCTGCTCGGTATCGTAGATCGTCAGAAAGAGAACCTTGGCCTTGGGATCCTCGTGAAGGATCTCGCGGGCTGCATCCAGCCCGTTGAGGTTTGGCATGCCGATGTCGAGAGCCACCACATCGGGTTTCAGCTCGCGTGCTTTGTGTACAGAATCCCATCCATCCACAGCCTCGCCGCACACCTCCCAGCCCCCATGAGCTTCGATAAGGGAACGAAGGCCTTGACGCACAATCTCGTGGTCATCGGCAATCAGGATGCGGAGATTGGGCACTCGTGGACCTCCACCAGGCAGGGCCGACCATTCAAGAACCAACAGGGCGGAAGGGAGTGGCGGGACCTCCTGAGGCGCCCAATATGTACTTCTAGTGTCCGCGAAGCCGAGTGTACATACCGGGAATGCTGTACCTTTGCCCGGACAGTCTGGAGACTGGGGACAGCTACCACGACAAAATTACTGCTCAGATTGAGACGGGCATGTTGATGGCAGAAGGTCTGTTGTTTCAAACCATTGTCGAGCGGGAAGTTAATTGTGCTGACCAGATTGGAAGGTCGTTTGCATGACCAAGACATGCGACCTTCGGATTCAACAGCTTGGGGGTCCTCGCCCATCTCTTGTGGAAGGAGGCACTTATGTCTGCTGAAAACCGCACTTGGCAAGAGTTGTGTGAAGCAGCCAGCAAGGAACCTGATTCAGAGCAGTTGATGGCACTCGTTTCCGAGTTAATGAAGGCTCTGGATGAACGCAAGCCGCCGACGCGTCGGGCGGGGCACGCGCGTATGCCGGCACAATAAGAAACCTTCGACTTGTATTCGGCGCTGATCGAATACGGCAATTGCTTCAGATTAATTAAAAATGAACCCAAGCAAGTGTTTTCCACACGATGCGATAACGCCAAATCGTTATAAGATAGAGCCCTTAGAAGTTGGGCGTTTTCTTTGTGGTTTGGGCGTGGATCTTGACTTTATGCCTCGCGGCTGGGCGGGACAAGTTTCGATGAATACAGCCATGCGCTACAGTCTCGGCGTCGCGATGGGCGTGTTTGCAGTGGTCGTCCGAATCTGGCTAACGCCCCTTCTCGGCGACCGCACCCCCTACATTACGGTCTTCGCATGCCTTATGTTTGCAGCTCGATATTTCGGGCTGGGACCAGCCATCCTGACCGTCGTGACTTCGGCGGTCGGCATCTGGTTCTGGCTTCTTATTCCGGGTCGATCGGCAGTCGATCGAACGGAAATGTTTGGTCTCGTCGCTTTCCTGCTTTTTTCCAGCGCGATCATTGCCTTTGGAGAAGCGACTCGGCGCTCCCAGGCAAAGCAAGACAAGACCGAACAAGCACTCCGATACAGCGAGGCCCGGCTCAAGCTCGCAATGCAAGACATGCAGAACGAAATTGAGCGGCGCACTGCAGAAGTCGAACAGAAAACCGCACAAACCATGGAACAAGCCAGGTTGCTCGATCTGGCGAATGACGCGATTTTTGTCCGAACTGTCAACGACAGAATTTCTTTCTGGAATCAAGGCGCAGAACGCCTTTATGGGTGGAGGAGAGAGGAGGCGTTGGGCAGGTTGACACATGAACTCCTTCGCACACGTTTTCCCGTGCCGCGATCGGAAATCCAAAAGGCCGGTCGTTGGGAGGGTGAACTCGTCCAGGTCAGGAGCGACGGCTCGGAGATCACGGTCGCCAGCCGCTGGACTAGTTTGCGAGACCGAGACGGCAAGAACGCTGGGTGGCTGGAGATCAACACTGATATTACTGCTCGGAAACGAGCGGAGGATGCCGCGCGCCGGCTGAGTGGACGGATCCTAAGCTTGCAAGACGACGAGCGCAGAAGAATCGCGAGAGAACTTCACGATAGCCTCGGCCAATATCTGGTGAGCCTCAAGGTCAATCTTGATCTCTTGTCCAGCGGGTTAATGGAAACGCGAGAAAAATTCCTTGTTTCCGAATGCCTCAATGCGGCGGAGGAGTGTCTCTCTGAGACACGCACCATCTCGCATTTGCTTCATCCGCCACTGCTGGACGAAGCCGGACTCGCCTCCGCCGCTCGGTGGTACGTTGAGGGATTTGCCGAGCGTAGCGGGTTACAGGTAAACCTCGATATTCCGGCTGATCTGGAACGGCTGGACCGGGATGTGGAAATGACATTATTCCGTATCTTGCAGGAAGCGCTCACCAATGTTCATCGTCATTCTGGTGGGTCCATGGTGCGCATCACGCTGCTGGTGGATGCCGAGCAGGTTCAGTTCGAGATCAGCGACGACGGCCAGGGCATTCCCGAGGAGCGGTTGCAACGACTGCAGGAAGACGGTTCGGCAACCGGCGTGGGGTTGGCAGGAATGCGAGAACGAGTCCGTGATCTTGGGGGCTCGCTGAAAATACGTTCCACCATCCAGGGTACGACTATCGCTGTCACGATCCCGCTTCTTCAGAGTGTGGACCAATCTACAGACTTGAAGAAGGATGGAGACTCTGTCCGACGCGTACCCGCCGCATAGTTCCGCGCGTCGACAAGCAGATCGCTAAATTCGTCAGAAAAAGCCTTTGGTTCCATGCCCTCCGCACTGTAATACCGACGACAAGGCGGACCGGGCCTGAACGGCTTCGTTGTGTCTATCAGTCCTCGCGCTCAACTTCCGGCAATGAAAGCTCGGACTTCCTCTGAAACTAGCGTTCCGCAGGCGGACGGTCCTGCCTCGGCGGTTTGGGTTGTTCGCGATTCGCAGGCTGATGTTTTTCCTGCCATTTCTGTTGTTGCTGGTTTTGTCGTTGCTCCAGTTTTTGTGTCTGTTGCTGGTGTTGCTGCTCTATCTGCTGTTTTCTCGCGTCATCGGCTCTCTGCCGCTCCAACTTCTGATGGTCCTGCTCCTGCCTCTGCTGGAGTTTCTGTCGTTCCTTGTCCTGTTTCTCAAACATCTTTTCCTGATCACGCTGGATTTTCTGATCTCGCTTGGCGTCCCCAGTGTTGGGGGGAACTGGGCGTTCAACACGCGGAAGGTCGCTAGGATGGACTGCATTTCCGGGACGGGCATTGCTGTTGCTGCTGTTCTCCTGGCGCTGACCCTGGCCATTGCCCCGCTGTCCATTCTCCCGACGCGGAGGCTCCTGCCGATTGCCGCGCTGCCCAGCTTGGCCACGATTGGGGGCGGGGGTATAGGGCCCTCCCGCCGCTTGGGCGGGCACGCGATCTTTGAAGTCAGCCGGCCTAGGGCTGGCTGCGACCGGCGGTTTGCCACGATTCACCGACGCGTGCTGCTCTTGCACGGTTCGCGCGGCCTGCACGTGTTGAATTTGAGCGGGGACAGGTGGGATATGTCTCTCACGGGCAGCAGCCTGCTGTTCCGGTGTCGGACGGGCGCTGATGCCGCCGTTGCCGCCGTTGTAGCTGACGCGGTTCACCGTGACGTTGTTGATTACGGTCGTGTTGTAAACATTGTGAATAGTAGTAACGTTCACATTGTTCACCGCACGGTTGTAGAAAAACCGGTCGTGGTCCCAGCGGCCACCCTCATAGCCGTTTCCAAAATAACCGTAGCCGTAGTTGATCCCGCCATAGAAACCGACTAGCGGCCCCCAATAGCCTTCATAGAAAACAAATCTGTCGTCGCTCCAGGCCCAATAGCCCGGAGTCCAGAGGAAACCAATTTCGGGCGCCGGCACCCAGGTACCGGGCACCCAATAGTAGTCGTCGAAGTCGTAGTCGTAGGCCCAAAACCCGGGTGTCCAGATATAACCCTCGGCCGGACAAAGGGGCTGCTCATACACAGGAAGTGGAGGCGGACCGATCGTGATCGCTATTCCCACCTGGCCAAACGAAGCCGCAGACATCGCCAGCAATACCAGCGCGAACAAAAGACAGCGAGTGGAGGAGACAATACGCATTGAATTTCCTCTGCCTGACTATCCTTCGCTTGCCCGGTCTTGATCTACGTCTGCGGGTTGCGTGGATTGAGAGGCGAATTTTCGGGCCCGCCGGGAAGAACTCACGCCGAAGAAAAGAGACTGCAAGGTAATCGCCTTGAGCCTTTGTTCATGGCGGCGGCTATGATGCTTGCAAGTGATCCCGGAGCCGTAATTTGCAAAGTTGCGCCGCGCATGAACTTTGGTTGCCAGATTGCAGTTCATGGTTGCTTGCCGCCCGAGCCATCGCAAATCCAACCCGCCACTCCCGAGCACGGCTGGGCGGCTGGGAAACCCAAGAGGGGCCGTGAAATACAAAAAGGGGCGTCATAAACTCGCGCCCCCTTGGTAAGGCTGTGGAACTCGGTTTTTACATCGAGCTTGATGGCTCAATGGATTGAACCCGAATCGTGTTGGACGACTGGTCGAGCTGACCAGTCACTTTCACGTCCTTGCCGTTGAACTTTTTGGCCTGGGCCTGGTCATCGAGTTGGTAATCGGTGCCGCTCGTGTGCAGCACGAATTTGCCATCGGTCTTCGCGATGCTGCCTACGAAGCTACGCGCATCGGAGGATGCCGAAGCAGCGGTGGAGGATGGGGTGGTGGTGTTAGGGGTCTGGCTCGGCTGCTGTGAGGTCGGCGTCTGGGACGGCGTCGCCGACGGCATGTTCGGATCCTGCGATTGTGGCGGCGTGCTCTGAGCAAGTACCGCCGGGAGCGTCACCATGGCAAAAACTGCGATCAGAATCAAGCTGGTTCGTTTCATCGTTGCCTTTTCTCCGTTAGTGAAGGTTAGCGAAATTCGCTCACCCTCAACTAAGAGCACGGTGTTTGCCAGACGACAGCGACGCGGCCTCAACATCTTGGAGAGATTTTGGCAGTATGCCGCACACAAGACCGCGTAAGAGGTGGACTTTTGCTGGAAATTCCTTCGTAGAGAAACATCTGTAGGAGTCGGATGAGGTGGCTCAAGAGTTGTTCGAGAAACATCCTGTGCGCTACGATCCTTTCGTCAAGCGCCGTCAACGCTATCCCTAATCAACCAATAGGTCGTTTGAGTGGAGTTAGGATGACATTTATGAACGGTCCTAATGTGACTATCGTCGGAGGTGGGCTCGCGGGTATGGTTGCCGCGTGGCGACTGCTTGAACGCGGCTGCAACGTTTCGATATTCGAAGCATCGGGCCGGTGGGGCGGCAAGGCTGGCGCCACGCTGCATGACGGTGATTTCGAGGAGCACGGCTATCACATATTTCCGGCGTGGTATCAAAACGTATGGCAACTTGTGGAGGAGCTTGGCCTGCGCGAAAGTTTCCGCGATTGCACGGAATTCAAACAGCTTCGTGCCGGCAGTTATCCGGACTTTCGCGCCTTCACCAACATCACCTCGGCTCGCTACATCTGGCGCAATCTGACTGCTGGCGTCATTCCGTTCGCCGAAACTTTTCTGTTCTTCTACGCTGCGCTCGACCTGATGAGCCAGCCGTACCGGTATCGAGCCCAACTCGACCAGGTAACTGTGACTGGTTTTCTACGCGCTCGCTTTTACAGGACCGAGCGCATCGCGCAGCAGTTCCAGGAATTGATGCTCAAGGGCATCTCTGTCCCCACGTATGAAGTTTCGGCCATGACCATGCGCAACGTCATGCAGTTTTGGGTCAAGTCGCCGGAACCCATGCATCGAATTTTGAAGGGCGACCTGCAGTCGCTATGGATCGAGCCCATTCGTCGCAAAATCGCTGGTCTCGGAGCATCCCTGCATCTCGGGCGAAGACTTATCGCCATAGAGATGGAACAGCGCAAGGTGCGAAGCGTACATTTTGCCGATGAAAATGGAAATGTGGAGGAGCATCCAGTTGATTGCTTGTTGCTGGCAATTCCGGTGGAGAAAGTAACCGGTTTGGTGAAGGACCATCTCTACGCCTGCGCGCCAACGCTAGGCGAGCTGGGACATGTACGAACCCGTCCAATGACTGCGTTCAACATTTATTTCAGAACCAACATTCCGGGTATGCCGAGTGACCACGTGAACCTGCTCGAATCGCGCTACGGCATCTCTTTCATTGATGTATCGCAGACATGGGGAACGGAAAATCGCACCGTCTTAAACTTGATCGCCTCGGACGTCACCGATCTCGAGTCGCTGTCGCCACCCGTTGCGGTCTCGGCCCTTATGGAAGACCTGCGCCGCTACCTGCCCTTTACTCTGGATGACGTGGAACGCATCACCTTCCAGTCGCACATCGGCCAGCCGCTGTTCATGAATGATGTCGGCGGCTGGGCGTTTCGTCCCACCGCACGCACGCAAGTAAAGAATCTGTACCTCGCAGGCGATTTTTGTCGGACGCCGATCGATTTGGTATCGATGGAAGGGGCCGTTTGCAGTGGGCTTACAGCTGCTGAAGCGATCCGTACAGACCTGGCCATCGGATCCCCGATTCAGATTCTCGTTCCATCCGTTTATCCGCGTTGGTTATGCGTGGTTGGCCGGTTTGTGCTATTGCCAGCCGCCGCAATTGCGAAGGCCTGGACGCTTTTGACCAGTTCTGACTTTAATCCGGCTGCCGCGGATGTACCGCCTTTCGACTTGAGGTCTCTTCCAGAGTGGCCGGTTCAAGTTATCGACGAGTCTCTGCCGCCACCGCGGAGTACCTCGGCGCCGTAAAAATGTGTGGAACGCGTCGTGGGACACCGCCAGATCCCCTACTTCCGGTTCATGAGCAAGCTGAACTAGCCATGCCGAACAAACTTCAATGACGCAGAATTCATGCAATAACGCAAGTAAGTAGGCTTAGGGCCATCATTAAAAACATGGCCCAGGTGGGCATCGCATTCGGTACAAGAAACTGCAGTGCGGTCCATCCCGAAGCTTGCATCGTTTGCGGTCCGAACATTTTCCTTGGCGATAGGAGCCCAGAAGCTGGGCCATCCCGTCCCTGAATCAAACTTCGTGTCGGAACTGAAGAGCGTGTTATCGCAGCAGATGCAGCGATAGAGACCTTTTTCGTGCAGGTTGTAGTATTGGCCAGTAAATGCCCTTTCTGTGCCTTCCTGCCGGGTCACTTCAAATTGCAAGGGGGTCAATTGCTGCTTCCACTCGGAGTCGGTCTTAGGCACCTTCTTGACGCGAGCGGGACCAAGCTTTTGTCCCGAGTCGCTGAATTGAATGATTACCACCATGTCTTTGCCATCCGATGGGTCCGCCTTCGTCGCGGCCAGGATGGGGCTTCGCAGCCACGCAACCAGGCCGGCCCCACTCACTGCCATTACGGACCGGCCAAGAAACTGTCGACGATTCATCATCGATCTCTCCAATCAGAAGCGGGTCCGACAGACACACCGTTCCCACGCAATATTTAAGATGTGCGTCAGATCGAAAAGTTACGGTATGGAACGAGAGTTCTTGCGCAACTCGGCGTGGCGGTTAATCATGTTCTGTCCGTAACCTTTCAGCCGCTGGTGAATCCAATTCGCGGCAGTGTCATGTTTTGCGCGAGGACACGTTTATGAGCTCCCGAACCGACACCCGCAAGTTCCAGAGCATCACCCGTCGTGAATTGTTGAAGCTCACGCCGCTCTTAGCGCTGGGCGCGTTCGCGATCCCGAAGTTGCAGGAGCCGCTGCTCAAGGCCGGGGTCGGCTTCAGCGACTGGGCCTCGGCCAGGCTTTTCCGTGCGGACAATCTGGCGCCCACATTTGCCGACTCCGATCTCACGCCTTTCGACAAATTTCCGATCAATGGCTACGACGTCGAAGACCCGGAAGTTGATTTGGACAAGTGGACCCTGACCGTCGCCGGCGCCGTACAGAAACCAGGGGAATACACCTTGGCCCAAATTCAGACTCTCCCTGAAGTCGCGCAAAACACCCGGCATATTTGCGTGGAAGGATGGGACGTGATTGGCCGCTTTAACGGCGTGCGACTCTCCGACTTCTTGAAGATGATCGGCGCCGACCCGGCCGCGCGTTTCGTGACCGTCGAATGCGCCGACGACTATTACGAATCACTGGACATGGCTACGGCCATGCATCCCCAGTCTTTGCTTTGTTACGGCATGTATGGCCAACCACTGACCCGGAAGCACGGGGCGCCGTTGCGTCTGAGTATTCCTACCAAGATTGGCTACAAGCAGGCCAAGTATCTGACGGAACTCAAGGTGGGCCACGTACTGGAAAAAGCCGGATATTGGGAAGATCAGGGCTATTCCGAGTTTTACGGTCTCTGAAGCCGAGAGGGTGAATATGGCAACCCGAGCGATCGAAGTCGAAAACCTCAAAACAGGCGAAGTCACCGAAGCGGTGTACGAGCACCCGTTGGTGGTGCGCCTTTGCCATTGGGTGAATGCGGTCGCGCTGTTCGTCATGGTGGGCAGCGGCCTGCAGATCTTTCGAGCCTTCCCAAGCTTTGGGGCGAAGATTCCGGAAAAGGATTTACTCGACTGGCCTAAGGCATTCGCGCTCGGCGGATGGCTCGGCGGGGCGCTGCAATGGCACCTCACCTTCATGTGGATCTATATCGCTACCGGCCTGCTTTACCTTGGCTACCAAGTCTTCAGCGGAAACTATCGGCAAGTGCTCTTCCGCCCCAGCGACCTGCCCGGAGTGTGGCCGATGGCGCGTCATTATTTCTTCTTCGGCCCGAAGCCGCCGCTGAAGGAAGCCTACAATCCGCTCCAGAAACATGCCTATACATCGGCCATCGGACTCGGCGTCCTGTCGGTGTTGACTGGCCTCGCGATATGGAAGCCAGTGCAGTTTTCTTGGCTGGCCTGGTTGATGGGCGGCTTCCATCTGGCGCGTTTATGGCATTTCCTGATCATGTGGGCGATGTTGGCGTTTGTGTTTGGGCACCTGGTGATGGTCGTTCTACATGGCTGGAATAATTTTGTCTCGATGTTGACGGGATGGAAAAAGGACCCCGAGTATCCGCCCAGGTAGTTGCGGTCCGAGACTGCGTTGTGTTCAGAGTGGCCGTGGATCAATGCCGGACGAGGGGAGCGCGCTGGAAACTGGAGCCCAACGATTGAGTGAAGAGGCGCTGATCCGGCGTATCCGGGACGGCGAACACGAGCTTTTCTACGAACTGATTCGGCCCTACGAACGGCGCGTTTATGCGGCAGCCTTCGCCGTCCTCCGGAATGAGGCGGATGCCGAAGATGTGGCGCAGGAAGCGGTGCTCAAGGCCTTTAAGAACATCCGCCAGTTTCGAGCCGAAGCAAGGTTCAGTACATGGCTGATCCAGATCACTCTCAACGAGGCGCGGATGCGGAAGAGAAAGGAACACGCCCACATGATTGAGCCGATCAATGATCGCCAGGACGAAGACGGAAACTACATCCCTCGTGACTTCGCGGACTGGCGCGAAATTCCGTCGGAAACCCTTGAGCGCAAGGAAGTCCGCGAAAAGCTTGCGGAAGCCCTGGTCTCGCTGGGAGACAAGTACCGCGAAGTGTTTGTGCTGCGCGACATGCATCACTTAAGCATCGAGGAAACGGCCAAAACGCTGGGCATCTCCACGGCGTCGGTGAAGACCCGCTTGCTTAGGGCGCGACTGATGCTTCGCGACTTGCTCTCTCCCGGGCTGAGCGCCGACTGGAACTGCAAGGTGTTTTTTGCAAAGGGGACCAAGCCATGGTAATCAGCTGTCAAGAAGTATGGCGCGAGATTTCGAACTACCTGGAAGGAGAGGTGGATCCGAATCTGCGCGCGGCCATGGAGGAGCACTTCCGCGGATGCAAGCACTGCACTGCTGTACTCGACGGGACGCGCAACGTGATCCAACTGTACGGCGACGAACGGATGATCGAAGTACCACTTGGATTCAGCCACCGCCTGCACCGCAGACTGGAGGAAAATATGCCTGGAAGCAGGAGAAGCTTTCTCGGATGGATGGTTGCTGCGGCAGCTGCCGTCGTGACCGTTGGCGCGGTTGAGCTGGCCAGTTCTTCATCACGCGGTTCCGAACTGCGTTCGGAACACGCTCGGCCTGGGGCTGGCATTCCTCCGGAGATGATGGTGGTAGTTTCTGAAAAAGGAAAGACCTTCCACGTGCCCACATGCACGTTTATCCACGACCGGACAAATTTGCGGACCATCGCCGCCCGCGAGGCTCAGCAGCAGGGTTACGTGCCCTGTGTAAGATGCATGAAGCAATACCTGAAAGCTTGAACTCGTTCCGGGAATGGATGTGGCGACTGAACTGCAGAAAGGCTCGAGGGGAGCCGAAGACGCTGGTTGCGTTACTCCAGCCCCGCCGAGTCAAACTGTGAAGGGATGCCGGTCCGTTTAGTTCTGCTTCATGCCATCGTCGTGCTTCATGCCATCGTCTTTTTTCATTTCGTCTTTTTTCATCTTGTCTTTCTTGGTCTTCTTGGACTTCTTGTCCTTCTTCATTTCGTCTTTCTTCATCTGATCGTTTTTCATGTCGTCGTGTTTCATGTCGTCCTGCTTCATCGCGTCGCCCGACTGAGCAAATGCCGCCAGAGACAACGTCAGGAAAAACATAGTCATCAACTTGCCGATCGTCTTCTTCATGAGTCCTCCCATGCTTTCGGTTGAAATTTGCGCCGGCACACTTCCGCCGCCTGCATGGGATGCGCCACGGGCAATAAAGTTACGGACCGTGCTTTCTTGTTCCACGCTTTGGGTGGCGCATTGTAAGATGCCTCGCTATGAAAGAAACTAGGCCGTCCTGCGTCTTGTCACTGGCAGTTTTTCTCTGGAGTTCCGTACTCTTTTCCCAGTCCGGCCCGCCCACCAAACGTCCGGAGTTTGATCACACCACAGTACACGTGCATGATCTGGGGAAAAGTGGGGAGTTCTACGAAAAAGTCATGGGATTGGAAAAAATACCCGAACCATTCAAGGACGGCCGCCACATCTGGTTTCGCATCGGGGCTCACAACCAACTCCACCTGGCTGGGGGCGCCACTGATATTCCGCGGCAGGAAATCGATGTTCACTTTGCCTTTCGGGTCGCATCGTTAACCGACTTCATGGCTCATCTCGATCAAATGCGGGTGAAATATCGCAGTTTCAACGGCGCCGGCAAAGTCACGCTCCGCCCCGACGGAGTACATCAGATCTACCTTCAGGATCCGGATGGCTACTGGATTGAAGTGAATGACGATAGGTTCTAGGCAGGCGTTGTATTCTCAGGCGCCGACCCTCTTGGCCATGAGCCCTCGCTAGTGCGGCCTCCTCTTCATGACAAAGGCTTCTGTTTTTTGTAGCAGGCTGATTTTCACGCTGTGAAAAGACCAACATTTGACTTGACATGCGTGCCCGCATGAATCATAAAACGATTTAATACTGGCGGAACCCGGCTCCAAGCTCCGGCCAGCTGAAGGACTGCGTCTGCCCGAAAATCGAGCATCGAGAATGGAGAAAGCGATGAGGAACAGCCCCGGCAAGAGCCCCCAGGTCGTGTCCAGATCAACTGTCAGTGCGCGGGCGAACACTATCCGCAATCCGCACTTGATTTCTGTGATGCTTGTACTTGTCACTTTCCTCCTTCTTTTTCTTCCAAACGCTGGCGCACAGCTCTATACCGGTTCAGTCACCGGCGTGGTTACCGATCCCTCCAAGGCTGTCATTCCGGGCGCCCGCGTAACTCTCACCGATGCCGACAAAGGCTACGAGTTCAAAGCCACAACCGATGGCAGCGGCAGGTACTTGTTCCGTTCCATTCCTCCAGGCACATATCGGCTCGCGGTGGAAGCGGCCGGGTTTGAAACGGCGCGCAAAGAAGGAATCAAGCTCGATGTGAGCCAGAACGTATCCAGCGATGTTGCTCTGGTCGTAGGAGCTGCGAGCCAAAGCGTGGACGTGACCGCCAGCGCGGTCCAACTACAGACCGAGGACGCAGTCACCGGCCAAGTGGTAAACAGAAGATTCGTGAACGACTTGCCGCTGCTCGACCGAGACTTTTTCAACCTGACACGACTAGCACCTGGTGTCGTGGAGACGAACGTTCCCGGAACAACCAGCGCGGTGAACTTTAATTCCAACGGCAGCCGAAATTCTACGGCGGACGTGCTTCTCGACGGCGCGAGCGCAACGAATTTTGAGCAAAATAGCGGACAAACGTTTGAACCTTATACCCCGTCGGTGGACTCGGTGGAAGAATTCAAAGTTCAGCAAGCCAACTTCACAGCCGAATTTGGGTTCGCCGGCGGAACGATTGTTAATGTCATTACACGCTCTGGGACGAATCATTTTCACGGCACCCTTTACGAATTTCTCCGCAATTCCGCAACCGACGCGAACGAGTGGTTTGCCAACAAGAATGGCGACCCGATCCCACCGTTAAAAATAAACAATTTCGGCGGCACAGTGGGTGGGCCCATTATCAAGAATAAGACTTTCTTTTTCTTCGATTACGAGGGAAATAGAGGGAGAATCTTCGCGGCCAACCATTACGGTGTACCCACTCTTTGTGAGCGAGGAGTTGGAACCGATTGTGCCATCGGAGACCCGAACAATATTGGGGCGGGGCTGGGACAGGGTCAGTCGAAATTGGGCAATTTTGCTGAATTGTGCACACTAGCTCAGGGGTCGTTCTTTGACAGCAATGGAGAGTGTATTGACATCAACGGCAAGCATACCGGTCAACTTTGGGATCCTTACAGCGGAGTGTTTGACCCGGACAGCAATGCTGCAAAGCGCTCTCGGTTTATCCCGTTTAACAACCTGGCCGACTACATCAGTCAAGGGAATGCGAACCTGAATGGCACCCCGTTTCAGCCGGCTCCGGGCGTGCCGGGAAATCTACTCGATCCCGTGGCCGTCAAGTTGTTCCAGCTGTTTCCGGCGCCGACGGTCACTTCCGACAACCTGGATACCATCCGGACGCAGAACTTCTTCGCTTCGGGAGTGCGAGCGTCCTCAACCGATCAATGGGATCTGAAAGTCGACCACCGCTTCAGCGACCATGATTCCCTGAGCGTTAGATATTCGCAGGAAAGGGGCAGCAGCCGTGACTTCAACTGCTTTAAGAATGTGGCCGATCCCTGCAGTGCCGGTCCCGCCGACTTCACCCGCCATCTGGTCTCCATCAATCACACCCACACGTTCAATCCAAATTTACTCATGACTGTCACTTACGGCTATGTACGTGGATTTGATTTCGCCCACGGCATCGGCGGAGAATTCCCCAACCTTGATAGCGCCTTTGCCGATGTCGGGTTTCCGTCTTATCTCAACCATGGTTTCCATGTGTTCCCGAGGATTGAGTTGACCGCCGACTACAACACGGCCATCGGAACGCAAATATTCAGCATCACTCGAGAGGGGCAGGACTCGCACCATCTCTCCGGTTCAGTGAGCTGGCTGCATGGAAAGCATGACTTGAAGTTTGGCGCCGAAGGCCGCATGCATCGTATCAATCACACCAATCCCGGCTGGCCCGCAGGTGCATTCAATTTCGGCCGCAGTTCCACCAATCAGGTCGCAAATGACGACTCTGGGGAAGAGGGTGGAGACTCGCTGGCCAGTCTGCTCATCGGAGTCGGACCGCCGAGCAATTCTGGTGGTGGCTGCACGCCCTGCCAGGTTGGATTCGTCAATGCTGTGAGTACGCAGAGCTTCCGCTACGGAGTGTTTGGCCAGGACAACTACCGAATATCTCCGAAGCTGACGCTCAATTTGGGACTGCGCTACGAGTTATCACTGCCCCGAACCGAGCGCTTCAACCGCATGAATTGGCTTGACCCCAATGTCGTCTCTCCCCTGCAGGTGCCGGGGCTGCCGACTCTACATGGCGGCGAAGTGTTCGCCAGTTCCAATGATCGATCGAACTACTACATCGATTACAAGGCCATTCAGCCGCGCTTTGGATTTGCGTACCAATTTCGTCAGGATTTCGTGTTCCGTGGTGGTTATGGAATTTATTTCTCCACACCGCGGAGCGGAGCGGCCGGGACAGGACCTTGGGGATACCAGGGATTTGATGTGCAGCCGCCCTGGATTACGACCTTCAAATTCGACCACGCAACGCCCTACAACACGCTGAAAAACACTTCCTGCCAGGCGCCATCGCCATCGGGCGAGGTTGTTTGCGGCGTTGCAGCGCCGCCGGGATCGGCGAACGGACTTCTCAATGACATCGGCACCGACGCCGTTGGCCCGATCCGCAACATCAGCCGGAACATTCCCTACGAGCAGGCCTGGAGTTTTGGTTTCCAAACCGATTTGCCGAAGAAGGTTCTGCTAGACGTGAGCTATGTGGGCAAGAAGGGTACCCATCTCTACCTCGGGGGATTCCGAAACATCAATTTCCTCGGGGCCCAGGTTTTGGCTTTATCGGCGCGCGAACGAGGCAATCTCAACAACACGATACCAAACCCGTTTTTCTTTGATCCCAATTCCGGGCCGACTTGCGACCCCACCCGATTCATTTGTGACCCAACGGTTGGACTCTCCGCGCCGCGGATCCCCGCCTTTCAGAGTCCGGATCAACCACTCCACGTGCCCTTCCCGCAATTCACCAGTTTCTCCGGAGACTCTCCTCCGATCGCAAATTCCATTTACCATGCTCTCCAAGTTCGTACGGAGAGGGAGTTTGCAAACGGATTGCAGTTCCTGGCAACTTACACCTGGTCAAAATCTATCGACAACGCGTCGGCCACCGACGATAGCAACGTCTTCCTTGGGGGTGGCACCACCGACGGTTCAACGCTCAACGTACAGAACCCGTTCGATCTGCGAGCCGAGAGGGCAGTTTCGGTTTACGACATACCACACGTCTTCCAGTTCAGTTTTGTTTACCAATTTCCGTTCGGGCGGGGGAAACGTTTCGGAGGCGGGATTAACCCAGTGCTGAACGCTATCCTGGGAGGCTGGCAGACTAACGGGATCGTGCGGATCACGGCTGGCAGGCCCATCCTTCCCGGCCTCGATAGTTCCACCCCGATCCCAACCTGGAGCCAGCGTCCCAACCTGACGGAGCCTTTGCGCCGCGCGTCCACGAGGGCACAAGACTCGACCGATCCGGGTACGGGAACAAGTTACTTTGCCAACCCGGATGCCCTCTCCCAACCCGACGTTTTCACGCTTGGCACCTCACCGCGAACGATCACGAGTGTGCGTCAGCCGGGAACGAGAGACGTAACCATGTCGCTGTTCAAGGAGTTTCCACTGACGACTCTTCGCGAAGGCATGCGGCTCGAGTTTCGCGCAGAGTCTTTCAACACCTTCAACCACCCCCAATTCGCTGGACCCAACGCCAATTTCGGAGCCAGTGACTACGGGTTTATTTCCACGACGGTGAACCTACCGCGTCAGATGCAGTTTGGCTTGAAACTATATTTCTAACGGAAGCCTTAAAAAAAAATGGGCGTGGCAACTCATCGCTATCTTCTGCAGAGGCGCCTCAGCCCTTACCAGCGCAGACCAACGGTCACCGGAAAGACAGTCGTATGACTGTCGCTGGTGTTGGCGTGGTGGTAGCGGCCCTCAACGTAAATCCTGGCCTGCTTAGTGAGCCGGTAGGTTAACCCACCGCCGAAATTGTATCCGCCCCCGCTGACGGTGTTGGAAGACAAAGTTTGCGTGGTTTCGATGAGGTCATTCGTACAGGTGATTCCCCACAGGCGCCATGCAGGTTCGCAAACCGTGCCTGGATGCAGTACCTGACTGCGCGCTTCCACATTGCGCTGATACCATCCGGCTCCGCCAATCGCATACACCCCCCACTTGCCCTGCAAACGGACGTTATAAAAGGCGTTCAGGGTGGCCGATTGCAGATGTCCGGTGGCGTCGGGCACGTGTTGCCCTGCCTTCGCACTGTCTGTAAATCCGAGGTTGAAATACATGTACTCGGCCTTGAATCCGAAGGCGCGGCTGAGATTCACTCCACCTCCGGCAACACCGTGGTAAGACGTACCCGTATATTTGCCGACATCCCCCAGAGCGCCGCCAAATCCGCCACCAACGTTGAAGTTGAAGCGGTTGAAGGTTTGAGCGGTAGCAGGGGCAATTCCCAATCCGCAAAAGACAAGCAGGCACAGTATTCGCTTACGCAAAGCTCGGTCTCCTGTTTCAACTGGTGGTGCTTTTCTCGACAATCTCTCTTCTTTGATGCGCCGAACTGAGCAGAAGACAAGATTCGCCGGTCCGGCTTCAGTTGTGCCCCGATGAAGAACGGGGTGAACGCCGCAGTTTCTTGAAGAACACAGGCCAATAGTTGCGAAACAGGTTGAACCCGGCGCGACTGGCGATGTCGATTCCGTAACGCTCGAAGGTCTTGGGGGCGGTTCGCTCACCTTCGGGCCAGTACGCGTTGGCCAAGCCCTCGGCCATGGCCGGTCCGAGCAGGCCCGACCAATTGGCCACGTCTTCCCCGGCATCATTGCGGGTAACGAATACTCGGGTCACCGCATACTTTATGCTGCCGCCCAATGTCGGATCCGCCTGCGGAAAGAAGCGCGGGTCCTGCCGCAGCATCGAGGCCAGCACGAACGTCCCAAAAAACTCGCTGGACGCGTTGCGCGCCATGTCAGCGCCGAAGCGCTTGCCATACCCCTCTGCTCCCTGGCGGTAGCCGTGAGGGTAGTATTCAGCTTGTCCAATTCCGGCACTGGCCGCGGCGCCGACGAGAGCAGACAAAGATGCGCTGTTGTCCACAAACAGTTTGAACTTCCCTCCCGTCGAAAGCGGGCCCTCGGTAGTCGCAATGTCGGGAAACACAATCGATTTCCGGTTCAAGGTCGAAACAAATCCGCGCGGCGGTTTCCGGGGAGATTGGGCGCTCCGGGTGGTCGAAGGGGCGTCGGGACGATCCTGGCTCGACGCGGGTTGCTGGGCGCAGAGCACGGCCGCGAACCAGACCAGCATCGCGGCGTGAGAGAAAGATGCGCGAAACAATCGAGTAAAGGGATAGGGGCGAGTGGGATGCTCAGCGACCGAATCGTGGCGGTACTTAGGGCTCGTACTCCGATAAATGGCTTGACAGAAGGCGCTTTGGCTCAATGGCATCCGATCAGGCTAACGAAAGCGCTGCCGCTTAGCAAATGCTTTGATCGGGTGTCATTTGGAAAGGTCCTGCTGTAAACGCAAGAGGCTGTTCTGGCGGGTCTGGATGAAACCACGAGTCGGAGAATCCAGGTCGACGATCAGCGCCACGGCGGCGGCAAACATCAGGGGCATCATGATGGCGGGAAACCGTGTCTGCGTTCCACCCTGTGATGATCTCAGAAACGCTCTTCATTCCGGGAGACCAGATACTCTACCAACTCGACCACAGTCAGGCCGGACTCGAGTCGCAAAATCATCTCGTCGGCACTGACTCCCACTTGTTTCCCCAGCAAAAGCAGCTTGGCAATGGCACGCTCCAGTGCCTCTTGCTGCCCGAAGGTCAGCGATTCGGCCAGATCAGGGCCAGCATTCGCAGCAGAATAGACCTCTTCCATCGGTATGCTCCCACGTGCTTTGCGAAGCCCTGGCGAGGATCCCCGGTGAATCACATCCCCGGCGCGGAATCGGAGCCAGGACGGTTAACGCGTGTCTGAAAATAGCCCGAGACGGCAGATTCGGTCTGTGATGTGGCTTACAAATGTTTGTGATAAGAGATCGCTCGAGTTTCAAATTGGCACACGGACCGAATCAGCAGTGGTCTCTCCTAGGGCGCTAAACCGGCGCGAGTCCGAGCGCAAAATAAGGCTAGTCCCGCGGACGGGCGCCGTGAATTGTCTTTCACATATGCCGGTGCTACCATCCAATTATGGGAAAGAATGAGGAGGAAGCCATGTCGGATCGTGACGGCAACAGCTTTGTATGGTTCCTGGCGGGTCTCGGGATTGGAGCCGTAGTGGGCGTTTTGTACGCGCCGCGCTCTGGAGAAGAGACACGCGAAGTGCTGCTCTCGAAGGCTCAGGAAGGACGCGAACGAGTTCGCCACCAGGCTCGCAAGGCGCGGGAACAAGCGGGCGATTGGATGGATCGCGGGCGTGACGTAGTCGGGCAGCAGAAAGAGCAGTTTCGGGCCGCCTACGAGGCAGGCCGGCAAGCTTATCGTGAGACTACCGCCGCGGGCACGGAACCGCCCAGTGGCGTCTAAGAAAAACCGTAGCACTGGCGGGAGTACCCATGGATGACAATCTGCTCAGGGTGTTTATCGCGTTGACCGCGTTTGCAGTCGTGATTCAGGCGGGAATTCTTGTAGCTCTCTACCTCGCGCTCCGCAAGAGCACCGCCCGGATGGAAGCACTCGCCACCGAAGTGACGACCAAGGCGCTGCCGACGCTGGAAACGGCACAGAGCATGCTGGTGGAACTGCGTCCGAAAATTGAGACGCTGGCTGCCAACGCCGCGGACTCGACCACCATACTGCGCGTGCAGCTGGGACGCCTCGACGCAACGCTCAGCGACATCCTCGACCGCACCCGCCTGCAGGTCATACGCGCCGACGAACTCCTCAATCGCACCATGGACAGAGTTGAGCAGACCACCGAAGTGGTCCACAAAACCGTCGTCTCGCCCTTGCGCCAGGTTTCTGGCTTGTTGAGCGCGATCAGCACGGGAGTAGAAGTCTTCCTCGGCCAGAAACGGCGCCAGCCGCGCAACGGCATGGGAGTTCCGCAGGACGAAATGTTTATCTGATAACTGTAGCGCCGGTTGCCGGCTTCCGGCGCGCGCCTCGCCCGCTGCGCTTGCACGACCGCTAACTCTCACTTCCTGCATGGCGCGCTGACGTCGTCCTTGACCACGTGTCCACCCTTCATCACGAACAGAACATGTTCCAGAATCGTGACATCATCCAGGGGGTTGCCATTCACCGCGATCAGGTCCGCAAACTTCCCGGCATCGACGCTACCCACACGGTCGGACCAGCTCATCACGTCCGCAGCCCAGGTTGTCGCCGACTGAATCGCCTGCATCGGCGTTAGCCCGTACTTCACCATGTAGAAGAACTGCTTGCCGTTTTGACCAAACGGAATCGAGCCGGTATCCGTGCCGTAGCCTACCTTCACCCCTGCCTCGACAGATCGTCGAAAGCTGTCGCGCTGCTTCTGGCCCAGCATTCTCTCTTTCGCCAGGTTCTCCTCGGTGTAGCCGTACTCTTTGCCGTGCTGCAAGATAAAGTCGTCGTCGTAGATATCCGCTACCAGGTATGTGCCGTGCTCCTTCATTAGCCGGATCGCTTCATCGTCGAGAACGCTGCCGTGCTCGATCGTGTCCACACCCGCCTTTACCGCTTCGATGATGGCGCGTGTTCCATGCGCATGAGCCGCCACTTTCTTTCCATGACGATGTCCCTCGGCAACAATCGCCGCCATTTCCTCTGAAGAAAACTGCACGTCATCCGGAAGATCGCCTTGCGAAAATACGCCTCCACTCGAACAGAACTTCACCCAGTCGGCGCCGTACTTCAGCACCTCGCGAACTTTCTCCTGAACGGCTGCCACGCCATTGGCAACACCTTCGTCAGCGTAGTGAAATTCCGGCGCCAGGTAGGTGTAGTCGCAATGGCTGCCTGTACTGCCAATCATAGGACCTGTCACCTGCATGCGCGGCCCAGGTATATCGCCGGCATTGATGCCATCGCGCAGCGCCACATCCGCGTAGCGCGAAGAGCCCACATTGCGAACCGTCGTGAATCCCACATCGAGCGTCATCCGAGCTCCTTTTGCGCCGATGATTGCCATGCGCGGCCCCGAGAGAGTGTGAAAGGCAACACCATGGAACTCCGGCTCGTCGTTCAGGTGGGTGTGCAGATCAATCAATCCGGGAAGCAAAGTGACATTGCCCAGATCCAGAACCTTCGTAGCGGCCGGCACTGTAAGCTCGCCGCTGCGGCCCACTGCCTGAATCCGCTCGCCTGCGATCAGGACCACCGGATTCTGCAAGAGTCGCCCGTTTTTCGTGTCAATCAAGCGCGCCGCCTTCACGGCAAGCAAAGGAACAGCATTCTGGCTTTGAGCCACGATCGCGGCCATCACGATCACCATTGCAAGCAACGGCAGGGTTCGCATTTTCATGGTTTCTCCACTGGAATCGCAGAAATTCGCGGGGCTCTGCCGATCATAGACTTGGAGTTCGTAGGCCGACCAGCATTCTCCTCCGCCGCAAAATCAGCCTAGGAGGAGGCGAACCCACTTAGCTCAGTGCTTCAGCGTTGGGGAAAAGTGGACCCATGTTCGCACTAGAGTCAGTCAATGCCGTGCGAGAACCCGCTCCTTGGCACCTTCCGCCGAATTGGCCCCTTCCAATGAGCGGGCGCGTGCACTATGGAAGAAGATCAGGTGGATAAAGAACATCAAAACCAACACGCCTCCGAACGTACAAACAATGGTTGCGCCCGTAGGCAGGTCGAGCAGCACCGAAAAGTAAACTCCCAGCGCCGAAACCAGAGTTCCCATCGTCCACCCGATCGCCAGCCGCCTGCCGATCTTGTCGGCGAACAGCATCGCGCCCACCGAGGGCACGATCAGGTAGCAAAACACCAGCAGGACTCCGGCAATCGCCACCGATGACGTAACCACGAATCCAAACGACGCGTAGAAAAGAAAATCCCAGAACCGGATATTCAACCCGCTCTCCTCAGCCTTGGCGGAGTCGGTAGAGATCAGCAGGAACTTCTTGCGGAAGAAATAATGAAACACGCCGATCGCTCCGTAGAGCACCGCCGTCTTGATCACTTCCGCTCTCGAAACGGCCAGGATGTTTCCCACCAGCATGTCCTTAAGATGTTCGGTTTCGCCCGTGGCCTTGCTCATAGCAAGAATCGCGGTCGCCGAGGCGACAGCGTAAGCAATGCCAATAAAAGCTTCCTGCGGAATGTGTCCGCGCCGCGTACGCGCCAGAGAGAAAATGCCTGCTCCCAAAAAAGTGAATCCCAGACTCAGGAAGTAAGCGCCCCGCCCGTGCGGATCCATTCCGACCAGGATCGCGATAGTTGCTCCCAGTGCAGCGATCTGCGCCAGCGCCAAGTCCACAAAGATCACGCCGCGCTCTACGACGTGAACGCCCAGGTAGGCATGAATCCCAGTCAAAATCAAGCTGGCAACAAAGGGCCAGATTAAGAACGGCAATATTTCCATGTTCCTCCTTCGAACGAGCCCTTGTAGGGCTTTCGTTTCGTATCAGAACGCCTTGTATCAGGGCATCGCTTTAGCGATGCCGCAACTCCATCGTTTTATTTCGCCCCTTTAGGGGGCTGACCCCCGTGTCGCAACCCTATAGGTTATTGACTCCCCTGAAATGCTTTCGTCAGCAGCGCGATATCGTAATCGAAAAGCTGGAAGTAGTTGGTGATCTCCTTCACTCCTCCGACGGACGGCATGTATTCGACGACGACTCCGCCGCAGTCACTCGCGATCTTATCGGGAGTCTTGCGATCGAAATAGGGCTCGACCATGATGACCTTCACGTAGTCGCGCTTCATCATGTTGGTCAGCTCAAAGGTGTGGCTCGGGGTCGGCGGAATGCCCGGCCGCGGCTCGACGAAGCCCACTACGTCCAACCCGAAATGCTTTGCGAAATTTGGCGCCGAGTTGTGGTAGGTGACCACCTTCCGCCCGCGAAAAGGTTTCATATCCGCCAGCCACTTTTTGTCCGCCTCGTTCAGGCGGTGGTCGAAGTCTTGAAAGCGCTGTTGGAAATAAGCAGCGTCTTCCGGGTCCATCTCCCCGAGCTTGCCGACGATTCCCTTGGCAACGCGCCGTCCGTTGTCCGGATCAAGCCAGTAGTGCGGGTTTCCGAGGGGATGCACATCTCCCATGGCGCGCGTGATCGAGCCTTGCGGAATTTCCAGGATTTCGGCGAACTGCGATGCGTCCAGGTATCCCTTCGCCCCGACCTGAATGCGGGAATTTCCGCTCTGCGTGATCAGCGGAGGCAGCCAGCCGATTTCCAGCTGGAGCCCGACCACCACTAGCAGATCTGCCTGCCGTAGCTTCAGCAGAAAGCTGGGCTTCGCCTCGACAAAGTGCGGGTCTTGATAGCCCTTGGCGATCGATTCCACGTTGATCCTGTCGCCACCCACTTCCTGCGCGAGCGCCGCCAAGTCAGTAGTGGCCGTCACAACATTCAGCTTTTTTGCCGATGCCACGCCGGGAGAAATCAGACTGACGGCCAAGACTGTGGTCGCCGCCAACAACAATCCATACTTCGAAACTACTCTACTCATGCCATCTCCTAGAAGGGATGCGCGCCATGGGCTCCCAATGAAAACAGTACCTGCAACAACAGTTCGTTGGCTTTGTGATCGCCAGCGTAGTCCGTAAAACGATATTGTCCGCGAACCTGGCTGAACTCGCTCGGCCAATACGTCAAGATCACTGAGCCACCCTTGTCCGTGAGGTTAGCCTCGCGCGCCCGATCCGTCCAATCGTAGCGGCCGCCCAGGAACCACCGCCGCTTGAACTGGTACTCGCCCGAAGCATACATTCCAAACGCGCGCTGTTCGAACGGCTGCTCATGTCGCTGACTCCAGATGAACTCACTGCGCGCTACAAATGAGTTGTAGATGGCCCTCCGCAGCGGCTTCCAGCGCAGCGTCGCATCGATCCCATACAGACTGGTAATGAAATTGGTGCCCAGTTCGTTGTGTCCACGGGCATACGAGGCTCCCAGCTCGAGGTTGGTCGACTCGGTCAGATCCTTGTATCCACGCAAGTGCGCCACCGTGCTTACGTCGCTCTTGCTGTGCGACTGGAAGAGAAGTTCGTCGCCTGAACCCGAGTCGCCGCGGAACACCTGCCCGGTTGCAGAAAGGAAAATTCCTTTCGGAAATGGGATGATGCGCTCGACCGAGAGGCCGGCGTCGTCAATACCATCCTCACCGCCCACCAGGTTCTGCGTCACCAGCGGACGGTCGACAAACGGAAGCACGTGGTTATGCATGGTGTTGACTTTGCCAAACGCAGCCCGCATCTTGCCTACCCGCGCCACGAAGCTCGCCGGCAACGCGGTGAAGGTGATGTAGCCTTCTTCCACTCCGACGCCCTGTTCACCGAACGTCAGGAAGAAGTCGCCGCGCGCGTACGGATCAATAATCGCCTGCACGCCGAGCTCGGACTCGTGCATTTCGAGCGAGGGCGAAGGTCGAATGGAGTTGCCGCCTGCGAAAGCCACGAAATCGCCGATCATGCTGATGTCGGGATTCAACGCCTTGGCCGCGGAGCCTCCCGCGCCGCCCAAGCTCACTGGCGCGGCAACGACGCTCTCCGCGGGAGCAGCGTTCGCCGCCTCGGCAGAAGCGGGAGCGGGCACAGCAGGCGGTGCAGGCACTGCCTGAGCCTTCAATGTTCGCACCTGTCCTTCGAGCGCGATCAACCGGTCTTCGAGATCGCGGATTTTCTGCTCCAGTGCGGCCGTGTCTTCTCCGGAAGAGGCGGCGCTTCCCTGCTGGGCAAGCGCCGTACCCGAGGCTAACAACGCAAACAAGCAGAAACAAATCAACGGCTTCATTACGAGCTCCTGTAGGACGGAAATCTGGCAAGACCAAGACTTTCTACAGCCCGGGAAACGATAACTTTAGCGGACTGGCGGAGCGCGCATATCCAACCGCACCCCGCGCCAGAACGGCCTCGCCTGGACGGAAACCAAGAGAGTGGGGGAGAGGGTCGGAACGAAGGAGAAGAGGATCAGAAGGAGCGTGATCAGCAAAGCATGTGTCAAAGCGCACACCGGACATACCGGCGTGGCCAGCAAAATCAGAGCTCCAACTCCCGGCGCGGATGACTCTACGGGTTGGCAAACGTGGGCACCCTGCAGCGCCAGTGCGAGACACGCGGCAACGATAAATATCTGCCTTGAACGGCTCGAGCTGGAAAAATGGCCGGAGAGAATCACAATGCTTTCTAGCTTAGATGCCTCAGGCAGCTAAGTAGTAGGCTGCGTGTTCTAGCTGATGACCGGATTCTACCACGCGATGGCGGGTCAACCCGCTCTCCTCACGGCTCATCCTCGCCAGTCCCGCCGCCTCCTTGCACGCGTTCGCTCTTCACATCGGGAACGTAAACCGCGTGGACGCCCTGGTCCGCCGCGAGCTTTTGAAACGCAGCGATCTCCACGTTGCGCACCTGTTCCCAGCGCGCCAGCAGCTCGTCCGTCTGCTTCTTCAATTTTTCGAAAAGCTGATACTGCGATTCAGTAGGCGCGGAGTCGGAAGAACCCGTTACCGAAATGGCTAGAAAAGCAAGTTTCCCATCCAGACCTGGTGGATACGTGAGTGAGTCCTCATTGGCGCTGATCTTGAGGTTGATCAGCGGGTCGCGAACGGTAATCAGCTTCGCGTCGAGCCCGCCCGCCGCATCCAGGAGACTCTTGTAGGAATCACCCGGTGGGAGCCGCTTCTTGAGCCCGCCAAGTTGTTCGCGCACATCCTGGATCTGATTGACAGCGCCGTAAACGCGGTTAAGCTGGTCCCGCACATCCCACAACAGCTTGAACTGCTTTTCCAGATCGCCCTGAGAAGCGTTCACCCGCGGATCGATCTTCACTTCCAGTGGAGCCGTCTGGCTCTTGCCGTCGGCTGTAAGTCGCACCTGATATTTGCCGGGTAATGCCAGTGGTCCGCGAGCGCCCTCGTTGTACTCCCATAGGTAGTAGCCCGGCACGCGGTTCGCTCCCTCGTAGCGCAGGTTCCACACAAAGCGATTAAGGCCCGCTTCGGCTTTGATCTCCTTCTCAGGCTTCTTATCGTCCGGATCGAGTGGCTCTTCCGATGGCTCAACCTTGAGGCTCGAGTAGTCGCGGATCACAGTGCCCGCCGCATCCAGGATTTCGATTTTGACTTCCTGCTTCGGCACCTGCTTCAGGTAGAAGTAAATTACCGCTCCGTTCGGCGGATTTTGTCCGGTAAAAACTGACCGTGCCGCAGCTTCTCCGGTTGCAACGCGCGTTCGATACGCTGTCGCCGGCTGGTAGAGGTGCGCATCTTCGTTGACAACGAAATCTGCGAACTGGCGCAGCGGAGAAACATCATCCAGGATCCAGAACGAGCGCCCGTGCGTCGCCAGCACCAGGTCATCATTCTTGATTACAAGGTCATGAATCGGCGTGATCGGCAGGTTGAGCTGCATCGGCCGCCAGTGGGCACCATCGTCGAAGGAGACGAACACGCCGCGCTCAGTTCCAGCGTAAAGCAGGCCTTTCTTCTTCGGATCTTCCCGCACCGCTCGCGCAAAAGCGTTATCCGGAATCCCGGTAATGAGGCGGCTCCAGGTCTTGCCGTAATCGCTGGTCTTGTAAATGTAAGGATGCAGGTCATCGTTCTGGTGACGGTCAATCGCCACGTACGCTGTTCCGGCATCATGTGGAGAAGCTTCGATCAGGCTGACACGGCTCCACTCCGGCAGATCTTTTGGTGTGACGTTGGTCCATGTCTTCCCTTCATCACGAGTGACGTGAATCAAACCGTCATCGGTTCCCACCCAGATCAAGCTCTTCGCGAGCGGCGAGGGAGCAATCGAGAACACCGTGTCGTAGTATTCCGTGCCGGTATCGTCGATCGTGATCGGCCCGCCTGAAGGCTGTTGCTTCGATTTGTCATTGCGCGTCAGGTCGGGGCTGATCGCCTCCCATCGCATCCCACTATCCGTCGTCTTGAAGACGCGCTCTCCGCCGTAGTAGATCGTGTTGGGGTCATGCGGAGAGATCACGATCGGCGCCGTCCACTGAAATCGGTGTTCCAGGTTGGCTGCGCCGCGAGCGTCAGAAAGATCAGGCCAGACCGCAATGTTCTTCACGTGGCCCGTACGTTTGTCGAAACGCGTGATGTTGCCCTCGTAGTCTCCCGCATAGACGATATTGGGATCGGGTGGATACGGCGCAATATATCCCGCCTCTCCGCCTCCGACCGGATACCAATCTTCCCGGCCGATTTCGCCGTCATCGCTGCGGCTGGCGATGGCGATGGTGGAGTTGTCCTGCTGGGCGCCATACACGTAGTAGGGTTCGCGGGTGTCGGTGATCACGTGGTAAAACTGCGCCGTTGGCTGATTGTCTTCGCGGGTCCAGGTCTTGCCCCCGTCCAGGCTGACAGTAGCGCCGCCGTCGTTGCTGGCAATCATGCGCCTGGAATTTCTCGGATCGATCCACAGCCCATGGTTGTCGCCGTGCGGAACTTTGATCTTGTTGAACGTACGTCCCCCATCGGTCGATTTGAAGAATTCCACGTCCAGGATGTAAACCGTATTGGCATCCTGCGGATCGGCGATCACGTGCATGTAGTACCACGGCCGCTGATACAGGCTATGACTCCCGTTCAACAGATTCCAGCTGTCGCCGCCGTCGTCGGAGCGATAGAAGCCGCCATCTTTCGCTTCGATGATCGCGTACACACGATCGGAGTTTGCCGCCACCGCCAGCCCAATGCGGCCATAGGGTCCCTTGGGTAGTCCGTGTTCTTCCAGCCTCTTCCAGGTCGTTCCCCCATCCGTCGATCGATACAGGCCGCTGCCGGGACCGCCACTCGAAAGACTCCACGGCGTCCGTCGCGCTTCCCACAGAGAAGCAAATAGAATGTTGGAATTTCGCGGATCGAAGGCGATATCAATCGCTCCCGTGTTCTCATCTTTGTAGAGCACCTTGTCCCAGGTTTTACCGCCATCCATCGAGCGGAAGACGCCGCGCTCCGTGTTCGGACCAAACGGATGCCCGAGCGCTGCCACAAAAACGATATCCGGGTTCCGCGGATTAACGATGACCTTACCGATCGCGCGCGAATCTTTCAGGCCGACGTTTTTCCATGATTTCCCCGCGTCGAGCGATTTCCAAACCCCGTCACCGTCGGAAATGTTTCCACGAATGCACGCTTCGCCCGTGCCTACGTAGATCACGTTCGGATCCGACTGCGCTACCGCCAGGCTGCCGATGGAAGGAGCGCCATCTTTATCAAAAATTGACGACCAGGTGGTCGCGCCATCGGTGGATTTCCACACGCCCCCACCGGTTGCGCCAAAGTAGTAAGTCGTCGGATCGCCCGGAATGCCCGACGCCGTCAACGAGCGCCCACCGCGGAATGGACCAATGGCGCGATACTTCATTCCCCTGAAAAGCGGGTCGCCTTCGTTCTTGATCTTCTGTGCGTCATCGGCGGATGGGGCAGGCGCTGCTGTCGCAGTGCTCGAAGCAGGCTGCTGGTTCCGATTTCTCTCTTTTTGCTGAGAGAAGGCGAAGGGGGTAAACATCATTGGCAGCAGTCCAAACGCCGCCATACACAAGAAGACCCGCTGAATCATGAACACATCTCCCGGGGGAAGAATGAGTGCGCCTAATGGTAAAGCCCGCAGCCCCAAACCGACAATCCCATATTTGTTTTTGGCGCGGGGCGCATTCAGTTCGACGCGCGTGAACCCGCATAGTCAACAGCAGGTGTTGCGAAAGGCCGGTTGACATCTGCTGGCCTGCGCCTAGAATGTTTCAAACATTTCAGCAGTCGTTTGTTTGAAACAGGACTCTACCAGAATGCAGCGGCAGTTCTCATCCAACGAGGTAATGGTCCTGACCGGGATCACGGCTCGCCAGCTGCAATGGTGGGACGAGCGCGGCATTGTCGTCCCCGAACGGCAAGGACATCGTCGCATCTACGCTTGGGATGAGTTGATGACGGTAGCGGTGATCTGCCAGCTGCGCCGGCGCGGTTTTTCTCTGCAACGCGTGCGCAAACTAATCCGTTTCCTGCAGCAGGAATTCGGTACCAGCCTCGCGGCTACGGTCGGCGCAGCATCCGAGTATCACCTGCTCACCGACGGCACTCATCTTTATCTGCGGACCTCGGCGCGGCAGGTGGTCGATCTGATCAAGAACTCGCGCCAGCCCATGTTCGACATCTGCCTGAGCGACGAAGTCCGCCGGGTCAGAGCGGAAATTCAGGCTCGCAAGAAGAACGCAGCGTCGGAGCGTGTCCGGCCGCAGCGCCGGGCACAGAGAGCGTAACGGAAACGGGGGGAAACATGATGATCGGCGAATTGAGCATTCTCAACGAGTGGATTCCCGAGCAAATGGAACCCGGAACCGTATTCGTCCTAGAAAACGCGGGCGAGGTCGGAGAGAAAGAGGATCCGTACTGGGCGGTGCTGTCCTGTCCCACATGCGGCACACTCGGCCTGATCACGCGCAAACAGATGGCCGGCCTGCTGCCCGTAATCTGCGGCTCCTCGCAGTGCTCAGCGCAGTTTTTCATCAACGAGGAAGAGATCACGCCCCGCAAACCGTTCTGAAGTCCCGCCCGCATCCCGGCGCACTCGTACTAGCGAGATTCTTCGCCTCCCTGCCCTACCAGTAAGCAATAGCCGTCCGGATCAGTGATTCTGAATTCGCCTGCAAGCGCATATTCCGGATGGGTAAGTTCGCTCACTTTGATACTACACGCCAGCAACTCGTTGCGATACGCAACCACGTCGGGCGCATACAAATAAAAGAGCACATCCTGCGCGTCAGGATTCATCGCGCGCGCTGTGCGTGCCAGCATCAGGTGCGCATGGCCACTCTTGATCCATGCCCACTGCATGCGGCCATTAACCTCTAGCGTGTTGCCGACTTCAAATCCGATTTGGCGATAAAAATCGACCGATCGTTGTACATCTTCCACGTGCGCCATGGGCACCAAGCCGAGCAACGGCCTCAGTGGCGGAGCGTCAGTCGCGATGTTGCTCTTTGTGGCCATTGAGTGACTCCGTTTTCGGGACCCGTGTCGTTCTTTCAGGACAGCCGAGCCCCCAAGACCTAAAACAACAAATCTCGCCGTTGCGGCTCCGCTAGCTTCACCGGCACTTGCTCAACAATTTCAATATCGAACCCTTCCAGCGCCGCCACCCTGCGCGGATGATTGGTCAGCAACCGAATCCGCTTCAAGTTCAGGTCCGAAAGAATCTGCGCCCCCAGCCCGATTTCGCGTTGTGTCTTTCTCTCGCTTTCCGGAAGTGTTGGCAACCGCCGTTCGCGATGAAAAGTTAGAAAAGACTGCTCCCCGATTTTCTCAGCCGAAAATCCCTTAGAAGTCTGGTGCAGATAGATCAGCGCCCCCCGCCCTTCTTCCGCGATCGCTTCGAGCGACCCTGCCAGCGTCGCGCGGCAATCGCATCCCGTGGCGCCGAAAACATCGCCCAGCAGGCAGTGCGCGTGCATGCGCACCAGCACAGGCTGCGACGAGTCCGTGATATCGCCGCGAATAAACGCCAGGTGCGACCCTCCGCCATCGACTTCACTCTCGTAGGCAATCAGGCGGAATTCCCCGTGCTTGGTCTCAACCATCGCTTCGCCGACCCGATGCACGTAGCGCTCGTTCTGCATACGATAGCGGATCAATTCCGCCACCGTCAGCATCTTCAAGTCGTGAGTGCGGCAGAACTCGATGAGATCGGGTACCCGCGCCATGGTGCCATCGTCTTTCATGATTTCGCAGATGATCCCCGCCGGCACCATCCCCGCCAGTCGCGCCAGGTCCACCGAAGCTTCTGTCTGTCCGGCGCGCACCAGCACTCCGCCCTTGCGGGCCCGCAGCGGAAACACGTGGCCGGGACGAGCCAAGTCAGAAGGCCGCGTCGCTGGATCAATGGCAACTCTGATGGTGTAGGCTCGGTCGTAAGCCGAGATGCCGGTCGTGACTCCCTGCCGCGCGTCAATCGCCTCGCAGAAGGCAGTTCCGTATTGCGAGGTGTTTTCCGCTGTCATGGCGCCGATTCGCAGATGATCCAAGCGCTCCTCAGTCATCGCCAGACAGACCAGCCCGCGCCCATACTTGGCCATGAAGTTGATAGCCTCAGGCGTGACCTTCTCGGCCGCCAGAGTGAGGTCTCCCTCGTTCTCGCGGTCCTCGTCGTCAACCACGACAATCATCCGCCCGGCGCGGATTTCCTCGATCGCAGTCACAACATCCGTAAATGGGGCCGCGGGCGACATAAAGTTAGAATTTTAGCACCAGAAACGGGGCAGTACCGTGTGCCCCTTGCCACACTCCAGCCCCGAAGCGGCGCAAGAATACAGCCCACTGCGTAAGCTGTGGTTTACAGCGGGAGTGCGATCGAGCCCGCAGGAGCGAAAGATAGTACGAAGATTGGTTCGTGAAGACAGAGACGCAACTGCCACCATCAGCCTCGCGCCTGAAGGTCCGCCACTTCCCTCTCGGCCCCGCGAAATAAATTCGCCAAAGCCAGCACCACCCACCGAATCACCACTACGATCATCACCAGCAACGCCAACACGATCAGCGAAGCCAGCACTGGGTGCTGGGTGGCAAACCAGACAAGAAAGATGGCCAGCACATCTTCCCCCATGCTCAGGGAGATGTTCGAAACCGGCTCGGGAGAAGGCGTTACGGCTGCCCTGGCAGCCGTCTTTCCACCATGCGCCGCTAAAGCAATCGCACCGCCGGCCAGCGTTGCGAGCAACTGCTTCTCTGGCGAAAGCTGCGACGTTGCTTGATAGGCGATCAGCGCCGCCACTGGCACCCGGACAAACGTATGCAGGGCATTCCAGAGAAGGTCGAATGCCGGAATTTTGTCCGCGAAGAATTCTATGAGAAACAGTACAAACGATGCCGCAATCACCCACCAACTCGCAATCAGATGCAGACCCGTAGGCAGTGCCAGGACACCCGCGTGGGCCAGCAATCCCAGCGTTGCCACCGTGGCATAGACGTTTAGTCCGGCGGCAAAGCTAGTCGCAACCAACAACCCAACGAGTTCAGTCCCGCCGAGTTTCACGTCCGTCAGCATACCGCCGCCCGCCTATTGCGCCAAAAGCAAAAGGGTCGCACGCGGCGACCCTATGGAAAACCAAATCCCTGTCTTTAAAGCGTGGATTCGATTTCAAAACCCCAAGCCTCAAGCAATGGCTCGGGAATGTACTTCGAGTTCTTGTTCCGGCGCGCCCACTCGCGCAGGCGGGTGGACCGTAAATATTGATCGGGGGAGAGCTTATACTCCCGAACGACCTGTTCGAATTCAGTGATCGTCGGAGTAACTGGCCCGATCGGCTCGGGCTTACCCCAGTTGGGGTTTCCGCGTCGCTTGGCCATGAGGAAGATACCCTTTCTTGCGTTAAGATAACGGCTGCTGCACTGTTTCGCTTAAGTTTGATTCCAAAAGGTATCGCAGGGATTCACACCCGCACGGGAAATCAGCAACAATCTAACCCATCACCGTCCCTTGCTGCCTATGGAAACTACTGATAATAATGGGTTTCCTGTTGTTAGTCAATAGAAAAATGGGACTCTACGTCCCTTCGTCCGTATCCCCTTTCCATCCAGTCACTTCCAACCGGTGTCGCCCGCAACATTCGAATCACGTCCACACCAAGTCAACCGCTCTCTTATCGATAAACCTTCCCGAGCCCTTCACGCCCCGGTGACCACAGTAACCGGAAGATCAGGCCATGGCGTTGACCGTGAAATTCCATAGACTTAGAGTGCGAAGTAAGGCCTGTTTTGATCGGACTCTGAGATACCGGCATCTCCGCCGGGCGGCTAGACGAAAGGCACGCGTTTCAACCACCGCCTTGGCACACCGACGCCGCGGCAACCGAAGTTCGATCCGATTCGAAGCATATGAATTTGAAGTCTCTACTAGTCAGCTCCGACGAGAAAACGGTGCGCATCTTGCGCCGTGTTCTGAGCGACCTCGAGATCGCAATCGAGCATTGCGACACCGCCGATGCCGCCATTCGCAAGCTCACCCGCCAGCGTTTCGAATCCATTATTGTGGATTGTTCCAATCCCGGTGAAGCCGGCAGCGTATTGCGAGCCGCAAAAGCTGCTCCCGCCAACAACCGCGCCATTGGGATCGTACTGGTGGAACCCGGACTCGGACTGCGAGGCGGTTTCGACTTGGGTGCCCACTTTGTTTTGCACAAACCTCTTTCGGGCGAGCGTGCCAAGGCCAGCTTCCGCGCCGTCCGCGCCTTGATGAAACGTGAGCGCCGGCGCCAATTGCGGGTCGCCGTTCAGATCCCCGTCGAATGCCGCGCCTTCGGCAGCGCCGTGCAGTACAAGGCCAAGACCATCGACCTCTGCGAAGGCGGCATGGCCATCCAGTTTCCCGGTCCGCTCCCGAAAGAAACCGCTCTCCGCTTCTCGCTCGACTTGCCCGGCATGGACCGCAAGTTCGAAGTAGAAGGCGATTTGGCCTGGGGAGGTCAACGCGAACAAGCGGGCGTCCGCTTCAAGACCATCTCCGAGGAACAATTGCTAACGCTGCGCCAGTGGCTCAACAGCCAGTTGCCTGAACCCGAACCAGACGACCCGCCCGTGAGTTGCGTCCTCACCGATCTCAGCCTGGGCGGCTGCTACCTGAAAACGATTTCCCCGTTCCCGCATGGAACCCGCGTCATTCTTTCGATGAAGACTGCAGACCTTGAACTGCGTGCCGGGGGCGTAGTGCGGGTGGCTCACCCAGAATTTGGCATGGGCGTGGAATTCATCCGGTCAACCAGCCGACAGCACGATCAGGTGCACCAAATGATCGAGACCTTGCGCGCCAATGGAGAAAAATCGCCGGAGCTCCTGGTCGCACCCGACGGACTGGAAACGACGTTGCCAGGCGAAGGCGCGCCCGATTCGTCCGCTAGTACCGAAGACGCCCTCCTGGACCTGTTTCGCCATAAGTCCCGAATCCCGATTGACGCGTTCCTCGAACAGATGCGGGAACAGCGTCAAACCATGGATCTGAAGTAGCGTTCTCTCCAGGCTTGTCTTCGCGATCGGAAACTCAATCCGAGCACCTATCAATTTTCGTGCGCCAAGAATTTGCTCTTTTGCCGGAACGTTGGAATCTGCCAAACAGCCTAACAGCGAACCGCGGCGGGCGTAGGCAGCCCGTCGCTCAGATCGACAGGTAGGCGGCTACGTTCCGACGCCGGCGAGCGCCACCGCTTGCGGGCTCGCCGCGTCCACATCGCTTACGCCCAAAACCGCTTTTCTCATGCCCAGAGCTGTGGGCGTGAACGTGACCGTGATTTTGCAGCTCGCTCCGGGAGCGAGCGCGCTGCCACAATTGTTGATCTGAGCAAAGTCACCGGCGTTAGCACCTGCAACATAGATCTGGTGGATGGCGAGCACACCCGTGCCGACATTGGTCAAAGTGACTCTCTTCTGATTGCTGATTGTGCCAACCGCGTGCTTGCCAAAACCAAGAATGTGCCCGGAGAGGGTCACCGAGGTCTGCATTGCGATCTTAGTGATAAACGCGTCTGCGGCGGTGGGAAGTGCTTTGTTCCTATTCAACGACGGCTGGAATGCCAAAAGCGTGGCGGGGAATTTCTTTGAATTTGTGAATCCAGTGATGTACGCGCTGCCAGCCCCATCCACGGCTATGGCAAGCGCCTGATCCTCATGCAGTCCGCCGAGGTAGGTGGAAAAGTCGATTGCCCCGCCGTTGGGCGTGAATTTGGTCACGAATGCATCCACGAAACCACCGTTTGTGGGCTGGATGGCGTTCACTACAGGAAAGTCGGTTGAGTTTGTAGGTCCTGTCACATAGGCGTTTCCGGCTGAATCTGCGGCGATGCCCACACCGGCTGCGCCCGCGCTTCCAGCGAGATAAGTGGAGTAAACCAGCGCACTGCCACTGTTGTTGATTTTGGCCACGAAAGCATCGCTGCTTCCGCGCAACGTTGGTTGGATCGCATTGGCAGTCGGAAAGTCGGTCGACGCTGTAGTGCCGGTGACATAAGCATTGCCCGCTGGGTCGACGGCGACATCCCAGCCGAGCTCGAAATTACTCCCACCCAGGTAGGTGGAGTAATCGAGCGCCGTTCCCGCCGCGTTAATCTTGACCACAAGGGCGTCTCTCATGCCGTGGTAGGTGGGCTGAATGGCATTCACCGTGGGAAAGTTATTTGACCAGGTGCTTCCGCCCACATAGGCATTGCCGGCCGTGTCCACAACGATGCTGAGGCCGGTGTCGATGTCGCTTCCCCCGAGGTAGGTGGAGTAAACGAGAGCACTGCCACTGGCATTGAATTTCGTTATGAAGATATCGGAGTCGCCGCCGTGATTCGTGGGCTGGATCGGGTGAAATATCGGAAAGTCCCTGGAGTTTGTAACCCCAGTTACATATGCGTTCCCGGCCGAATCGGCCGCGATGGCGGTAGCTTCGTCATCGGTACCAGTGCCACCCAGGTAGGTCGAATAGACGAGCGTGCCGCTGGCATCGATCTTGGTCACAAAGGCATTATTCAGACCGCGGTTCGTTGGCTGGAAAGCGTTGAAGGTGGGAAAATCAGTCGAGAGGGTGCGCCCACCCAAATACGCGTTGCCCGCCGCGTCCACAGCGATCCCTCCTGCATAATCCGCTGCCGTTCCGCCTAAATAGGTGGAATAAACGAGCGCGGTACCTTCGGAGTTGATCTTGGTCACGAAGACATCGGCAAAGCCCCCGGCGTAGGAGGACTGAATAGCGTTGACTGTGGGAAAGTCAGTTGAGGCCGTGGTCCCCGTCACGTAGGCATTGCCCGCCGCGTCCACCGCGATCTTGGCGCCCACATCGCCCATGTTCCCGCCCAGAAAGGTTGAATAGGCGAGGACTGGATCAATGATCAGCGTGCGTGTCCGATCATAATCGGACACTTGGAATCCAACTTCGTTCGTCCCCGTGATCGCATAGCGGCCGCGAACGTCGCGTCGGATTCCATTCTCCTCTTGATAGACATGCGGAGACCGTAAGCAAACGTCGCCTGCCGTGCTCGTCAGTATCAGGTCGCCCTGCTCCAGGTGGAGTCTGCGCGCGCCTTCAATCTGCAGCCGAATCTGCTTTGGGTTCGCGCCGGGTTGGAGCACAAAGTCGTACTCCAGTTCGCGCTGGTTGCCGTAGTACATCAGGTCCACTCCGCGATAGACACCGGCGTAGCGCACCTTAGCGTACTGCGGAACACTCGTATGCCATTTCTTCGGATCGTTGCCAATGAAGTAGTTGCTCTTACCGGTCAATTCGTCTTGCCCCGACACTGTCGTCCTCGGGCTTGCGCCGCTCAACCTCATGCGCAAGACCGCGCTATCTGAAGGCCCATCGCTCACGGTTGAAGGCCTGAGCGTCAGCACCGCCTCCGCGGGGGTCAGAAACAGGCTGTAGCCTGCGCCGCGAGACAGAAACTTGACCTGCGAGTCCGTCTGGCCTTGATTGGCCTCAAAGGCAAGCGGCAGCTTGCCATAGCCTTCGACAAGGTTCGCCTTTTGACGCCCCTTGACCGGCCGAGCGCTCGAGGGGACGGTCTGCCCGTGCCCCAACATCGCAAACAGTAGCAGACACTCAAGGGAGAGAATCTTCTTAGCATCAATTCGCATGGGAACTCCTTCATGAACTGCAATCGGCAGGGCCCTTACGGGCAGGTTCGGTTCAAGACAGTAGGTCGACACGACGGATAACTCTCATGAGGAACAACAGAACTCGAGACGGGCCGAGGGGAGAGACAACAATAACGTACAAAGAATAGCATAGTTCCGTTGGCTCATGGAGAGCAAACCTCAACGATCCCACGTCGAAGAGGCGTCCTGCCTCGCGGCAGGCGCTAGACTTCGTCCTGCTCTTTCAACCTCGCAATCACGCCAAAGTCCTCAAGTGTCGTCGTATCACCCTTAACATCCCCGCTGCTGGCCAACTCCCGTAACAAACGCCGCATGATCTTTCCACTGCGCGTTTTGGGGAGCATGTCTGTAAAACGGATGTCATCGGGCTTGGCCAAAGCGCCAATCTCTTTCGCGACCCACTTCTTCAACTCTTCTTTCAGTTCCGGGCTCGGCGTGACACCGTGCTCAAGCGAGACAAACGCTGAAATCGCCTGCCCCTTAATGTCATCCGGGCGCCCGACCACCGCCGCCTCGGCCACTTTGTCATGCGCCACCAGCGCCGACTCCACTTCCATCGTGCTCAAACGATGGCCTGAGACATTCAGGACATCGTCGACCCGCCCCATAATCCAGTAATACCCATCCTTATCCTTGCGCGCGCCATCTCCCGTGAAGTACGTTCCTGGAATTTGCGACCAGTAGTTTTGCACGTAGCGCTCGGGATCGCCGTAAATCGTCCGCAGCATGCTCGGCCAGGGCTGGCGGATCACCAAATATCCGCCCGATCCTAACGGCACCGGCTTTCCGTCCATAGTTACGATCTCAGCGACGACTCCAAAAAATGGCCGAGTCGCCGACCCCGGTTTGGTTGCGATCGCGCCCGGAATTGGACCGATCATGATCGCGCCCGTTTCCGTTTGCCACCAGGTATCGACGATCGGGCAGCGCTCACGGCCGATCACTTCGCGATACCACATCCAGGCCTCGGGATTGATCGGCTCACCCACAGTCCCCAGCAGCCGCAAGCTGTCAAGACGATGCTTTCTCGGCCATTGCTCCCCCCACTTGATGAAAGTGCGGATGGCAGTCGGCGCGGTGTAGAAGACGTTTACATCGTGGCGGTCGATGATGCTCCAAAAGCGGTCGGGCTCAGGAAAATTGGGCGCGCCTTCATACATGAGGCTGGTGGCGCCGCACTGCAACGGTCCGTACACGATATAACTGTGCCCGGTGACCCATCCGATGTCCGCCGTGCACCAGTAGGTGTCTTCTTCTTTCAGGTCGAAGACGTACTTCATCGTCAGATAAGTTCCGACCGAATATCCCCCGGTCGTATGCACCACACCCTTGGGCTTGCCCGTGGTTCCTGACGTGTAAAGGATGTACAGCGGGTGCTCGGCGTCGAGCGGCTCAGCAGGACACTGATCCGAAACCGAGGCCATCAATTCATGCCACCAGTGATCGCGTTCCGGTTGCAAATGAATGGGCGAGCCCGTGCGCTTGTAAACCACCACGTGCTTCACCGACGGGCAGGACTTCAGAGCTTCTTCGACCGCCGGGAATAGTTTGACTTCCGCTCCCCGCCGATACGACCCGTCCTGGGTGATTACCGCCACCGCCTGTGAGTCGTGAATGCGATCCACCAATGCGTTGGAAGAAAAGCCGCCAAACACTACCGAGTGCGGCGCACCAATCCGAGCGCATGCCAGCATCGCAATCGGCAACTCCGGCGTCATGCCCATATAAATGGCAACCCGGTCGCCCTTCTTGATCGCCAGCGATTTCAGCACGTTGGCGAATTTCTGCACTTCCTTCCAAAGCTGCTGGTAGGTGTAAGTGCGAACTTCACCCGGTTCGCTCTCCCAGATCAGTGCTGCTTTGTTCTTGCGCGCCGTCTGCGCGTGCCGGTCTAGGCAGTTGTAGGAAAGATTGATCTGCCCACCCACGAACCATTTGGCCCAAGGCGTATTCCATTCCAGTACTTTGTCCCACTTCTTGAACCAGTGCAGCTCTTCAGCGGCGCGTCCCCAGAATTTCTCGGGCTGTTCCACCGATTCTTTGTAGAGCGCCTCGTATTCAGCCTGGCTCTTGATGTGAGCCTTCTGCGAGAACTCCGCGGGACATTCGAACTTGCGTTGCTCATCAAGAATAGAATCAATGTTGGTCTGATTGCTCACTTCGGCCATGATCGCCTCTTGATTGAAGTCAAAACTCCCGGCGCGCAGCCAGGTGAATGGAAGTGATTCTACTGTGCGGGAACGGAGAATGTCTGCCGCCCCGTGCGTCGGCGCCTGCCACTGCAGCGCCGGCGCCCGCGTCCCGCCCAAAGTTGCTAACTGCCCGGAGCAAATTCTCCAACCGATCCCTTCTGCAACAGATAGGCCCCTGGCCCCTGTTGTCCTCGAATCGACCGGCCAAACTCGGTTACATAGAACCCTGCTTGGATCGCCTCCGTGAACGCCCAGCGCGTGGCCTCGCGCCATTCCCGGGCCAATCCCATATCTGTTCGTTCTACATCCAGAATCTCTCCTGGAATTTCGATGCTAACCCGCTGCCGCCCCAGCGATTCCGCAAGATCTGCCCGTGCTGGCCGCCCGTCGCCGTTAAAGCTCACCATCGCAGCGAGGTGTCGCAGGGCGTCCAGCGTTTCCGCCCGCGTGTCCTTGCCCGCGATCCGATCTCGCACCCGGCGCGAGTCCAGCAACCAGCGCACCCAGAGCCGGTCCGTACCATTTCGATGCAGAACACTGGAAGTTTCCGGCCCATAGAAGTCCACCTTGTAGGTGTCGGAAACCACGCCCAGCTTGGCGATGTTGAAGTGTGCGTTCCGGCTCTGCAGCGGATCGTACGTCCACGTCATCTCGTGGACCCCGAGCGCTAGCGCCCGTTCCCGCTGCGCCTGCTTCAACCTCAGTCCTAGGTCGTGTTGGCGATAACGCTCCAGCACCGCCAGCATATGCGAGTGAATCGTAGTCTGCCCGTGTTCCCGCCCAAAAATTGCGAAGGCAAACCCGGCCAGCTTGGCGCCGTCAAAAGCCCCCACAAAAATATTGCCAACCGCTTTGCAGGCAATCGCCAGGGTCATGGGCAAGCTATCTTCGTCCGACATTCCCCAGACTTCTTTCTCCACCGCCTTCACTTGGAGGAAGTCCCCAATGCTCTCCAGGTCGCGGATGAGGATTTTTGGCGAAGCAGCGGGCGTGGTCATTTCCGGCCGTTCTCGCTGGCCGAAGCGGCTGGCGCGAACCACCGGCCGGCGGATTCTTCTTCGCGTTCGATTTCCAGCAAACGTTTCAGGGAACGTTTCGACTCCAGGTGTGCACATGCCACCTGAAGCGCGTTCAAAGCTGCGACTGGAGCAACGTAGGAGCCGTTGTGGATCGGGTTTGTGACGGAAACCGCCCAATGGTCGTGGCAGACGCGAGCGATGGGAGAGTTGCTGACATCGGTGATGCCGAACGTCCACGCGCCATGCTGCCGTGCGGTCTGGGCGGCCTCGACGGAGACGCGCAGACAGCGGCCGAAGCTGATGGCGACCAGAATATCGCTGTGTCCCAGCGCCCGCGCGCGGTGATGCAAGTTTCCGAAGCTGCCCGTGGGCGCTTCCGCCCGCAGTCCCAGCCACGACAACCCATAGGCCATCTGCCAGGCCAGCGTATACGCGAAGTCCACGCCCACCACCACAATCAGCCGCGCTTTATTCAATCGGCGCGCCAGTTCCACGATGCGCCCCGGTGTCACGCTTTCGCCCAGCGCCTCAAAATTTGCGCGGTCCATCTCCAGGCTGTGCCGCACGTGCTCATCGACGGTGTGGTATTTACGAACGGTCGATCGCATCACGCGATACTGCGTGATGCGGGTTACGAAATGCGAGCGCAGGTCAGAAGCGAACTGAGCAAACTGGTCGTAGCCCAGTACCTGGATTGTCCGCACGATGGTCGCAGCGTCGACGCCATAACGATGCCCCATTTTCCGCGACGAAAGATAGTAGGTGTCCTCGGCGTTCTCTACGATGGAGCGGAGCAACTTTCTCCGCCGCGGGCTTAACTTCTCCTCCGCCTGCTGCATCCGCTGTTCCAGCGGTGTCGTCCATTTCTGTTCCCCGGTCATGGCCGCGCTCCGTGCGGAAGTTGGACGCTAAAGAAACACCGGGTTTACAGCACTCGTTGCATTCTTGTCAACAGAAATCATTAAGTGTTGCAGGGACGGCAGTCCGCAGTCAGCTTTGCTTTTCCAGCTGCGGATGCATCTTAGCTAAGGTAGTGGCGGCCGCCGGTCCCGTGCTAATCTCGAATTCAAAATTGAAGGAGTGCTGGGTTGTGAAGACGATCGCCAAGTTGCTGCTCGCCGCCGCACTGATGGCTGTTGGAACTCCTTTTCTGCTCGCCGCCGACCGTGGCGCCCTGGTGCGCGAGGCCGTCATCTATCTGTCCCCTGACGCCACCTCCGCCAAACTGGCCGAGGCCGGCCGAGGCCGCGAAGTGATCCTCCTTGAGCGCAGCCGCAACTGGCTGCACGTGGAAGCCCTCCTCGGATTCGCCCAAACCCCCGATCCCGCCTTTGTCGAAGATGAGGACATGGAGGGCAAGACCGTAACGGGATGGATCCTCGATACCGGCACGGTGTGGGCAGCCACTCCCAATGGCGATCGCATTCTGTTCGGCGCTGCCGTCGACTCTGAAGACGAAGCCAGCCGCCGCCACGGCCGCCGCGGCGCTGACCAGGACGCCTTGCGCCTCTATCGCCGCGTCTACGATCTCTTCCCTTCCTCCCCTTATGCTGGAGAGGGGCTCTACCGCGCCGCCGATATCAAGTGGCAGATTGAAAAATCCGACGTGATGTCCCGCCCCTCCGCCCGCGAAAAAGACGCCTATCTGCGCCAGGGCATGGACGAGCAACCGATGAAACTGGTGATGAAGAAATTTCCCGGCACCAAGTGGGCCGACCTCGCCGCCTTTCACCTGCTCGACAACAAACTCTGCGGCGACTGGCAGGGTTCCTCAAAGTGTCCCGAAAAGGAAGCCGATCAATACGAAAAATACGTGAAGGAACATCCCCAATCGCCCGCTGCGCCCGAGGCGTTGTACAACGCGACTTCTCGCCGCGCCGCGCTGGTCGAGATTTACAAGACTGAGGAACAACCGAAAAAATCCGAAGAATCGAAGAACCGCGCCATCGCTCTGGCCCAGCAATTGGTCTCGCAGTATCCGCAAAGCGACTGGTCCGCCCGCGGCCAGACATTGCTCTTTCTGTTGCAGCAGGGAGTGCCGACCTACGGCAATGCAATTCAGTAAGCCTTCGTAGCGCCTCTTCCTTGTGAGGCGTCTCGCACCACCGCGACGCACAACTCTTGGCGCCGCTACAACTCTGCCAGCACCCGGTGCACCAGATGAATCGCAATCGAGCCTTCGCCCACCGCCGACGCCACTCTTTTCACGTTCCCTGAGCGCACATCGCCCACTGCAAAAACTCCAGGCAGACTCGTCTCCAGCAGGTATGGCGGACGCGCCAGCGGCCATGGTGATTTTTCTGTTGCGCCATCACCAAAATCACGCCCCGTGAGAATAAAACCTTTGCTGTCCAGCGCCAGGCACCCCTGCAACCAGTCCGTGCGCGGTGACGCTCCGGCCATGACGAACACGTGCCGGATCGGGTGGGTGGAGGTCTCCCCAGTTTCGTTGTTTTTCCACGTCACACTTTCCAGGTGTATGTCCCCCGCCAGCCCAACAATTTCCGTGCGGTAATGGAGTTCGATCACCGGATTCTCCTCGATCCGCTGAATCAGGTAGCGCGACATGGTGCTCGACAACTCCCCAGCCCGGACCAGCATGTAAACCTTGCGCGCCGTCTGCGACATGAAAACCGCGGCCTGTCCTGCCGAGTTTCCTCCACCCACAACAATGAGGTCTTCTCCGCCGCACAACTGCGACTCGATGTACGTCGCGCCGTAATAGACTCCCTGACCTTCAAACTTGGCGAGGTTTGCGATCTTGGGCTTGTTGTACTGCGCACCGCTGGAAATCACAATGCTGCGGGTCGCCAGCGCCGTACCGTTGTCCAGCACAACCTTGTAGGGACGCTTATCGCAGTTCAAGCCCGCCACGCTGTGCGCCACCATCATCTTCGCGCCGAACTTCAACGCCTGCGTGGTAGCGCGATTCGCCAGCTCTTGCCCCGAAACACCCGTCGGGAATCCCAGATAGTTTTCGATCTTCGAACTCGAGCCCGCCTGCCCGCCTGGCGCAGCGGTCTCAATCACCATCACGTCGAGCCCTTCGGAAGCCGCGTAGACAGCCGCCGCCAGACCGGACGGTCCAGCTCCCACGACCACCACGTCGTGAACCTGGGCCTCATCGACGACGGCGTTGAAACCCAGGCAGTCCGCCAGCTCTTGAACCGACGGATTCCGCATCACCGACCGGCTACTGCAGATGACCACGGGAATTTCGTCCACAGTGACCTGAAATCGGTCGAGCAGTTCCTGGGAAGTCTGGTCCGTATCGAGATCGATGTACGTGTACGGCTGTCCATTGCGCGTCAGGAACTCACGCAGCCGCAACGTCTGTGTCGAGTGGCGCGAGCCCATCAATATAAGGTTTCCATAGCCAGCGCTGATCAGCGCCAGCCGGCGCAGGATAAACGCCCGCATGATGATTTCACTCAACTCCGCATCTTTGGCGATCACCGACCGCAATCCATCCGCGCTGAGCTCAAGGAACTCCCCCGGCGCCGCCACGCGGCCCCGCACCAGGGCACGCCGCCCGGAGATCATCGTGAGCTCGCCGGTGAAGTGGCCGGCATCGTGGGTCACGATCAGGCGCTCGCCCTTGAGGTCCGGCTGGACGATTCCCATGCTCCCCGAGAGGATTACGAAAAAAGGTATGTTCGTATCTCCTGGCTCAAACAGGATCTCGCCTGCCTGGACCTTGCGCACCTTGCCGTGCGGGAGGAGCCGGTTGATCTGCGCCTGAGTAAGTGTTGGAAAGGTCTGGGTATTGGCGTCGAGCGCGCTGGGTATTGGGGGAGCGGCCATAATTTCCTTCGGGACGCGGACTAATGCCGCGGTGAGTAGTAGATGACGTTAATGCCGGTCCGGCTTCAACGCAATCCCCATAGCCGCAACCGGTATTATCCCAATTTACAACTACACGCCCCTGATGTAGGTTGTTAAACCTCAAATCAGCTCTCTGATTTTGGGAGGAGGCTTTGCATGAACCCAAGGTTCACCCGCTCCCTGCTTCTGGCCTCGGCAGCCTTGTTTGGAGCTGCATTCGCGCTCTCACAAGATGCCCACCAGCTTCCAGCCAACCATCTTTCGCACGCTCATCCCCGCTTCTTAGCACTGACACCTCGCGGCCATGCTCCGGCTCAGGGGTACGCTCACGGCATTCCTGGGATCGACTCTCTCACGAACTGGAATGGCTCTTACCACACCGTCGGATTCGACCCCAATGGCAAGGTGAGAAAGACCTGGCTCTACAACATGGTAGGAAATAAGCCCGAACGTGGTGGCACTACGACCATCAATGCGCCGGTCGTGCCGGTCGCCCTCGACCTGCTTAATCCCGACGGCAGTGTGTTCCTGCATTACGACCCACGCCCGTTCATCTTACCCACGCTCCAGTCGCCCCTGTTCCAAAACTCTACTTTCAGCAGCAGCCCCAAACCCACCCAAATCACCGACGCCGTCCAGCGTGCCGAGTTCTTCAACTCCATGGCTCCGGACTGGCACACCATGCTCAACGCCAGCTTGAAGCAGGAGCGAACCATGGCTGTCCCGTCCGGCTTCTATTTCTACCGGCTCAAGAGCAATGGAAAATGCTGCCTGTTTGTCTTGATCGACATCAACGAGTTCGTCAACCTTCTGTTCCCGACGGATCCGTCCGATACGGTCACTCCCATCGGCGCCGCGGAGAACGCCGGGGACATCACAACCCAGGACATTTCCACTTTCCTGTTCCCCAATACTTATCTTTATTTTGGCAACCCAAATAATTGCTGCGTCCTCGGATTTCACACCTATGACTTCGAACCCGGCGACCCAAACAACGGCAACCGCGAAAAACGCTATGTTGTGAACTACTCGTCGTGGATCAGCCCCGGTCTATTCGGCAGCGCATTCGTGGACGTAACAGCGCTCGCGCACGAGATTGCAGAAACTTTCAACGATCCTTTTGTGGTCAGCGATGGCAAACACAACCTCACGCCCTGGTGGCTGGCTCCCAACGGCAATTGCCAGGACAACCTAGAAGTCGGCGACGTGATCGAAGGGCTTCCGCACGCCACCTTCCCTATAAAGATGAACGGTATGACTTACCACCCGCAAAATGAGGCGCTCTTGCAATGGTTCGAGTTCGAATCGCCTTCATCAGCCATCGACGGTGCCTACAGCTACCCCGACGAAAGAACGCTAACCGCGCTCTCGCCGCTTGAACTTCCTGGCTGTGCAGCACCGTGAGCCCGTGCCGAGGGTGGGGTGATGTCACCCCACCCGTTCTTATCTGTAGTCCTTTGCCGTGCCAGACGCCGTCCGTTCTGGTCGCCTGCTATCCTGGTCCACCGAGGGTACCTCAATGAGAAGCAAGCTTTCGTCTGTGCTGTTGTTCTTCGCGTTCGCGGTTTTTGCGTCAGCTCAGACCACTGCTAATTTCGACGGCCAAACCTGGTGGGACTACATCAAAGTCATCGCCGACGACAAAATGGAAGGCCGCGATACCGGTAGCCGCGGGGAGCGTGCCGCGCAGGAATACGTCGTCGCGCAACTCGAGAAAGCCGGCCTCGAACCCGCCGGCACCAACGGTTTCTACCAGCCCGTCCGCTTCGTGTCGCGTCAGATCGTCGAAAAAAATTGCGGCCTGACCTTGGTCCGCGACGGTCGGCGTGAGCCGCTCGTGCTCGGCGACGACGCGTTCATCAGCTCGCGTGTTATGCCCGCGCCTTCCGTCCAGGCGCCGATGGTCTTCGTCGGCTACGGGCTCAAGGTTCCGGAAATGAACTATGACGACTTCGCCGGCCTAGACGTAAAAGGCAAGCTGGTCGTGATTTTTTCCGGCTCGGCCGAAAACATTCCTGGTCCCCTGGCCGCGCACTATCAAACGCTTCTCGAACGCGGAAAAGTGTTGCGCGAAGCCGGCGCCGTCGGCGTGATTTCGATCATTAACCCGGCTTCGATGGACATCCCCTGGTCGCGCATCTCCCTGAACCGCACTCACCCCAGCATGGACCTTGACTATCCGGAGTTCGACGAGACCGCTGGACTGAAGTTGTACGTAACCATCAATCCCGCAAGCGCAGAAAAAATCTTCACAGGGTCGGGCCATACTTTTGCCGAAATCGCCGCGCTAGGCAAAGATCGCAAGCTGCTGCCGCATTTCGCGCTTCCCGCCTCGATCGAGGCGACGACGAAGGTTGCCGTGCAGAAAGTCCAGTCCGCCAACCTGGTCGCCAAACTGCCCGGCAGTGATCCAGCGCTGAAAAATGAATATGTCGTCCTCTCCGCGCACCTTGACCACGTCGGCATCGGCGCGCCTAACAACGGAGACAGCATCTACAACGGCGCCATGGACGACGGCTCAGGCAGCGCCCTGCTCATGGACACAGCCGCCAGCTTCAAGAAAAATCCCGAGAAGCTGCGTCGCTCCATTCTTTTTCTATTCGTCACGGCGGAAGAGAAAGGCTTGCTCGGATCGAAGTACTTTGCCGCTCACCCGACGGTCGCGGCAAAGTCTCTCGTCGCCGACGTCAACGTCGACATGTTCCTGCCTATCGTGCCCCTGAAAATTCTCCGTGTGCTCGGCCTAGATGATTCCGACCTAGGCGATCGCGCCCGCGAGATTGCCCAATTGCAAGACGTGAAAGTTCAGCCCGACCCGGAACCGCTCCGCAATCTCTTCGTCCGCAGCGACCAGTACAACTTCATCCGTCACGGAGTGCCTTCGATAATCATGAGCGTCGGCTCAGAGCCGGGCTCTCCCGAACAGAAGATTTTCAAAGACTGGCTGACCAACCGTTACCACGCCCCATCCGACGACCTGAACCAACCTGTGGATTTCGCCGCCGCCGCCAAATACGAAGAAATCGTCCGCAGCCTGCTGATCAACATAGCTAACGACAACCACCGTCCCCAGTGGAAATCAGACAGCTTCTTCCGCCGCTACGCCACAGGCAATTAGGAATTCCCTTCTTCAAGATTGTCATCCTGAGGCCGCGTTCTTTGCGGCCGAAGGACCTGTTGTCTCCTTCGGCCCTATCGGGAACGATGACCGTCTCCGAATCAACCTTTGTAACTAGCCTTTCACATTCCATCTGTAATACTGGTGCGGGGCGGCTCCGGAGGACTTTTGAACGACTACCTATTGTCCGTGCTCCTCGGGATCATCGAGGGCCTTACTGAATTTTTGCCCGTCAGTTCCACTGCGCATCTGCGAATCGCTGAGCGACTCCTTCACCAGAATTTGGATGATCCCTATTGGAAAATGTACTCGATCGTCATCCAACTCGGCGCCATTCTCGTCTTGCCGATTTATTTTCGGGAAAAGCTGGCAAAGCTCTTCTCTACCTTTCCTGAGGGCGAGAAAAAGGATTGCACGATCCTGACTCATCCTCTTAGTCTAGTAATGATCGCTTTCGTGGTAACAGCTATCCCGTCTTATTTGGCAACCAAGCAAATCGGGAAGAATCTCGAAAACTTGTGGGTGTTCGGTGCTTCCCTGCTGATCGGCGGTATCGTCATGTGGGTGATCGACGCCATGAAAGCGCCATGGGAGAAAGCCGGGCCCGATGCTCCTGGCTCTCCAATCCATACCTGGAAAATGGACGATGTCCACGGCGGCCAGGCGATCTGGATTGGCGCTTGCCAGATTCTGTCGGCGGTGTTCCCGGGCACATCACGCTCTATGTCCACAATCGCTGCGGGCCAGTTAGCAGGCATGTCGCGCGCAGCCGCGCTCGAGTTCTCTTTCTTTCTCTCTATGCCGACTATGGCCATGGCCACTCTCTATACGCTTTATAAATCTGTTTCCGGCAAAGACGAAAATCCAATCGGCGTCGCGCAGATCACGTCACATCAGTGGGTGATTCTTGCGATTGGCTTCGTCGTCTCATTCGTCGTGGCTTACGGCGCCGTCGCCTGGTTTATGAACTGGGTGCGCAAGCGCGGATTCGTCCCGTTTGCTGTGTATCGGATCGTAATCGGCATTGCCGTCCTTGTGTGGGCGATGAAAGGCCTTTCGTAGTCAGGTGAAACTCAAATTCCGCTTCGCGACTGCGGCTGATGTGCCCGCGTTGGCAGCGTTGCACGCCGCGGTCGCTCAACACTTGACTGGTAACTTCGGTCCGGGCCACTGGTCGTCTGCGCCAAGCGAACTTAGCATCCTCAGCGAGATGAAAAGACCTCCGCAGTTCTCGCGGATTCTTATTGCTCGCGGGCCGCGGCAACGCATCGTAGGCACGCTGCGATTGGCAACGAAGAAGCCATGGGCGATCGATACTGCATACTTCACAGCCGCAAAAAAACCTCTGTATTTGACAGCAATGGCGGTTGATCCGTCGCTGCAACGCAAGGGAGTCGGACGCCAGTTAATGAAAGAAGTGGAAAAGGTCGCCCGCGCCTGGCCGGCAGACGCTATCCGGCTCGACGCCTACGACGCGAAAGCTGGAGCAGGAGAGTTTTATGCCAAGTGCGGGCTTCGCGAGGTCGGCCGGGCTAAATACAAAGGCAATCCGCTGATCTATTTCGAATGGATTCTGGGTCCTTCCTCCGACCCGTCCCAACATCGGGTGGAAGCCTCGACTTGACGCTCCCGCCCTCAAGTCGCTTCGCATCTTCTCCGTGTCAGGCTTCAGAAGGATACTCGTGTTTTACCTTCCTCTCGACTCCGGTGTGGATGTCGTGCCCGTGGTTCACGGTTCGCGCAACTTGTTGGAACTGTTGAGAAGAATGCGCTGAACAAACGTCAGTATCCACCTTGCCACCCTGTACTATTTCCCACCTTGTCGGCTGGCCATGGTTCTTGTCATAATCATCTGGCTCTGGCCTCTTTACGGCACACGGGGTGAGGTGTCTGCATCTAATTCCTGGACGCCGTTTACGCCAATGAAATTTCTTTCGACGATTTTTGAGCCCACCCGGAACCGGCGCCTCAACGAGCTGGTCGGATTCCTGCTATGTGTCTCAGCGCTCCTTCTTTTTCTCGCGCTCGCTTCCTACTCGCCACTCGACCCATCGTTCAACAGCGCTTCGGTGCTGACCGGATCGCACGCTGCCCGCAACTGGATCGGAATCATTGGCGCTTATCTATCCGATCTCGTCCTGCAGTTCTGGGGCATTGGATCGTTTTTGCTGCCGGTCTTCCTCGGCATGCTGGGCATCCGCTGGTTTCGTTCGCGAGCCGTCCGAACTCCCGTGGCGAAGACGCTGGGCGGAGTGTGGCTCCTGATGTTCGCCCCCGCTCTGCTTGCCATACTGCCTGGGCATTTTCACTGGATGGGCGCAATCCCGATCGAAGGCCTGGTGGGCCGCATTGTTGGCGACGCCCTGATTCATTACTTCAACGTCGCGGGCGCATACATCGTCTGCACGACCATCCTCGCGGTCGCACTCTATCTGACCACCGCTTTCTCTTTCGCGGCGATCGAAGTCTGGGCTCCGACCCGCTTCGCTTTCGTCCTCGCTCTGCGAGACCGCTGGCGAGACTGGCAAGACGAACGCCAGCGCAAGCGGCAACAGTTGGAACTGGATAAGCGGCGTGCGCAGCGGCCGCTGGTCCCAACTCAGCTTGTACCGGCTCGTTCCATAGCCGCGCGGCCGGAATCGCCGCAGGAGTTTAGGTCTGCCCGCGCTGACTCTTCGGCAGAGGCGCGCACCGGTATCGAACGGATGGCGGAAGAAGAACCGGCTGCTTTCGTCGCGCCCGCGCAAGAACTCGACGCTGCTCCGGCCTCCGAGATCGAAGTCACCGACCGCGCCGACACGCCGCACAAGTCGAAGACTACGCTTCCGAAGATTGCGGGAAGTTACAAGTTGCCGCCCTCGAGTTTGCTGCATCGTCCGGATGAAGCGCAGTCGGTCGATGAAGACGAGCTCAAGATCCTCGCGCAAGTGTTAACCGAAAAGTATGCCGAGTTCGATGTTCATGGACAGGTCACACAGATCAATCCTGGTCCGGTCGTTACCACGTTCGAGTTCAAGCCCGAAGCCGGAATCAAGTACAGCCGCATCACCGGGCTTACTGATGATCTATGTCTCGCGCTGCGCGCGGAGAGCATCCTTATCGAGCGCATGCCTGGAAAGAGCACGGTTGGTATTCAGGTTCCGAATCGCGAGCGCGAGATTATCTGGCTGCGCGAGAACATTGAGTCGGCGGAGTTTCTTGGCTCCAAGTCCAAGCTCACGCTTGGGATGGGCAAAGACATTAATGGGCGGCTCGCAGTCGCTGATCTTGCGGGGATGCCGCATTTGCTGATCGCGGGTTCGACTGGAACTGGCAAGAGCGTAGCGATCAACGCGATGATCATGTCCATCTTGTACAAAGCTACGCCGGATCAGGTGCGGCTTGTGCTGGTGGATCCGAAGCGGCTGGAACTTGGGAATTATGAAGGTATTCCGCATCTCTACACGCCGATCATCACTGAGCCGAAGCTGGCGGCGAATGCGTTGCGGAATGCGGTCCGAGAGATGGAACGGCGGCTGAAACTGCTGGCTGCGAAGGGCGTTCGCAATATTGATCAGTACAATCGGCTCTTCGACGATACTCCGAGCTTGTTCGTGGAGCAGTCGGATGAGACCAAGATTCCTTATATCGTCATCATTATCGACGAACTCGCCGACCTGATGATGCTCGATGGCAACAACGTGGAAGAGTCGGTCACGCGGCTCGCACAGATGGCTCGGGCGGTTGGCATTCATCTGGTGCTGGCGACACAGCGTCCTTCGGTAGATGTCATCACTGGATTGATCAAGGCAAACTTTCCGGCGCGCGTGTCGTTCCGCGTTGCTACAAAAGTCGACTCGCGGACGATTCTTGATGCGAATGGTGCTGAGTCGTTGCTGGGGCGCGGCGACATGCTCTATCTGCCTGCGGGATCGGCGCGGGTACATCGTCTGCATGCGCCGTTTGTTACCGAAAAAGAAATTGCGGCGGTGGTGGAATTCTGGAAGGCTCAGGGAGGAGCTCAGTATCAGCAACACTTCCTGGAAGTGCCGAAAGAAGAGCGTGAGACGGTGGGCGGCGAAGAGCCGGGTGAGATTGGCGAGGACGAAAACGATCCTCTCTACAACGACGCGGTGCGACTCGTGGTTGAGTTTGGCAAGGCGTCCACTTCACTGCTGCAACGGCGGCTGCGGATCGGCTACGGGCGGGCTGCTCACCTGATTGATCTCATGGAACGTGATGGAATCGTCGGCGCTGCCGATGGGCCTAAGCCGCGCGAGGTCCTCAAGCGGCCGAACTGGATTTCGGAAGTGGAAGAGTCCATGCGGTAGGTTGCGACGGTTAGGCTAATCTATCTTTCACCAGGGTACCCCTCCCTCCCCTCCCCCCCATATTCAACGTCCAGAAACCAAATTCGCCAGCCAAGCTCTATGTATTGATAACAGTTATATCTATAGATATAAATAGCGATAGATCGACCGATGACATCTGCTTTCTTGTGTTGTCGCGTTTCGGCGATCAAGAAAGGCATGAAGGAGTTGCGTATGTATGGAGGATGGGGAAGTTGCTTTAGCAGGGGTATGGGGGCGCCATTTATGGGCGTTGGAGTTTTTCCGTGGGGCCGAGGAGGGCGATGGAGCCGGTTTTTCGGTCCGGGGGAGGTGCGTCTGGCACTGCTGTCAATGCTCGAGAGCGGGCCGAAGCACGGCTACGAATTGATGAAAGAGTTGGAGACGCGGTCGGGCGGAATGTATCGCGCGAGCGCGGGAGCGATCTATCCGGCACTGCAGCAACTGGAAGATGAGGGTCTCGTGACGTCAGACCAGAGCGCAGGCAAACGTACGTACTCGCTCACTGACGCAGCAAAGCGGGAGTTGGCCCGTGAAGTGGAGACTGTGAAGAAAATCTGGAGGCGGGCCGAACAGGCCGGCGACTGGGCTCCCTGGATCGGGCCGGAGGGCGCAGAGGTGGCGCGTCCAGCGGCCGAGGTGATGAAGACGGCAATGCGCGCGGCCACTCGCGGATCACATGACTCTGCACAGATCGCAAAAATTCGCGAGATCCTGGAGCGTGCCAAGCGGGAAATTGAAGGACTCGATAAACAATCGTAAGAAATACTTCAGAGACTTGTCGCCGCGCAGAAAAACGCGAGTGCGCGCGGCACTTCGGATTTCCTACTGGAACTCCTGTAAAGACGACGCGGGACAGCCGATGCTAAGTTTGTGCTGCCTATAAGTAGTGTTTCCATGCCGGGCCCCGACACGAGCGGGGCCCTTTTTACTGATCCTTCGTTCTGACGTGAAGCCTTCTCGTGTCGTGAAAATCCCCACCCCTCAGGGATTGAAAGCGAGGCGCAAGGCCGACGACTCCACCCGCGTCAAAAGCGGGCCCGTGCCCAAGCAAACTTGAGCGGGCACTTGAGAGTTTGGGGCAATGCTAGAAACCCTGGGTCCTGGCTACTTTGTCGCGGAGTTGGTCGCGGGTGGTGCGAGTCTCGGCGTCGTTACCGCCGACCACCATCACGACGGCGGTGGAGCGCGGAGCGGTGGCAATGCAGGTGACCGAAGCGTAGACTCCACCCTTGGAACCAGCCACCTCGCTGCTGCTCTGCCTGACACCGGTGAAGCCCGACCCATTCATCGCCGCGACCACGCGCGAGTAGCAGGTCGGCGCATTGTCAGCAAAGACCGACGTCGTACCGAAGTAGAGGAAGTGTCTGCACTGTGCGGCCAAAGGTACAGCGAAAAAGATCGCAACCGTAACGAGGAATCCCAGGTCGAGGCTAGTTCCGAGGTGTCGGTCTCTGCATAATTGCCTCCTTGGTGGACCGTGAAGCGTAAACCCACAAAACCATCTGCCCTCTCTTGTGCGTCTGCACACTTGCTAGTGGCGCTTTGGTTGTAGTGATCGCGAGACGGCAAACGTTACAGAAGCGTGGAGATGTGCCACGGATAGACTGAAGAGCCGGCTTTGAGCAGCCACGGCTAAAGAGACTGCCGCGGAAGGCTCTTCTATTCGAGCCTAACCGGATGATGGCACTTCAGCGGGTTGCCAGCAGACGCTGGAGAAGGCCAGCGGTGGCGCGAGCAACGGGCGAGCCATTTCCAGGTGGGGCGGTGGAAAAAAAGTCTGCCGGAAAACGAGGGGACTCGCTCCGAGCTGCACGCCACAAATCCTCGTAAAGATCCAGAAACGAACCGGCAGTGTTTTCCCAGCGAAACTTGGCCGAAGTCAACAGAGCTCTGGCGATGCGGCCGTCCCGGGCCAAATTGCTGGAAACGGCCTCATGGACGGCGTCGGCGAAGGCATTCGGGCGGGGAGGAACGATCCATGCGTTGGTAGAATTCGCATAGGTAGTGACTCCGCCACGATCGGGCGCGATGACGGGTAGTCCGGACGCCATCGCTTCCAAGGGAGCAATCCCGAATGGTTCGCGCGGGTTGGGATGAACAAAGGCGTCGCAATTGGCGTAAATGCGGGCGAGATGGAAACGGTCTTGAATATGGCCGAGCCAGGCAACGCGACGCGGTGTCCGGCGATCGGCTTCAGCGAGAAAGCGCGGGCGTTCTACTCCGTCGCCGACGAGGACCAGGCGCCAGTCGCGACCGTTCCGGGCTTGCAGCGTTTCCAGCGTGTCCAGTAGCAATCCAAGATTCTTTTCCGGCACCAGACGGCCGACGTAGAGGAGAAGCGCGGCTTCCGCTCCTGCCCTCGCCCTTTGCAGCAGATCGCGCCGAGCCAACGACGACCGGTGTGCGGGCGAGAGTTCGCGCACGTCCACTCCCATGGGTCGGATCCAGACACCGCGTCGGATGGGGTGGCCGATCGAAGCAGGTCGGAGTTCTTCGGCGGTGTACTGGGAGTTCGCGATGTGATGATCGAAGTGCGCAAAATACAGCCACTTCATATAGAACTTCACCAGCGGCTGGGCGAGAGAATTCCAGCCCAAGTATGCACGAACGTTGTCGTCCATGCGCTCGCAGGTGAGAGCGATGACTACCGGCCGGCATGGAACGTCTCCGATCATTCCGGTGCGCAACATTCCTGCAAAATAGTTCAAGGTGTACTTGTCACAGACCTCCACCAGGTCGGGGCACTCTTCTTCGAGAATTTGGCGCAGGCGAGAACCACGGCGGAGATACTTGCCTGGAAAAATCATTCGGTAGTCGGGATTCAGGGGAGCGGAAGGAGACGCGAGGTAGTGAATGCGGGCGTGAGCGCCGATGGCTTCGACGCGGTCCTCGGGGCCGGGCACGACCAGGCGCATCTCATGCCGGCGCTGGTTGGCGGCGTCCATCAGGGCACGATAGAACGTGGCGATTCCGCCGGAGGTCGAGTGCCAGGAGTTCGTGATATGCAGTGTCTTCAACTGCTCCCCTACTTTCAGTTCGACGGTAGCGCCATCCCTCCCATACGACGACTAAGCCAGCGCGGACCTAACAGAAGAAATCGGCCGATGAGTAAGGGTAGGCGCCGCAGATCGGCGGAGAAGGAACTTCGCTCGTCCCCGACGAGCAGAGTGCCCTGTTTCATGGCGTACCAGTTAAACAGCGAGGAAATTGCGCTCAGCACGGATGAAATGATCACGGCGATTACGCGATGCGGCGTTCTATGCCAGGTGTGGACTGCGTATTCAATAATTTGGCCAATGGCCGGCAGCACTGCCGCGATGACGGTCGCCACCAGCCATACCGGCTTTCGATTGCGCAGAACCTGAACCACGGCCGCATAGCATCCGGCATTGAAAGCGCAGACGGCGGCTTCGGTTAAAACGGCGGCGACCACGGCTTCCGCGCCGCGCTGCACGGTGGCGGCCGCGAAGACTGGAACCCGCAGCAGTACGCTCAGGAGAGCGGACTTCCAGTTCCACAACACCAGCAGGTTTAGGGGCCATAGGCGGCGATCAAGGAAAGGAGACTGCCGGGCGCCGGGGTCAGACTCGGGTCGTGATTCGAGTCGCGGCATAATTTTTCGCCAGTATAGCCAGACCGATGCACAAGAAAATCAATGCGCCGTGAATCGTTACGCGGAACCGAAGTAATCAACACATTCATGGAATTGTCTCTGAAACGTAACACCAGTTTTACTTGCACCAATCATGATGCAGCCATGAAGTCTGGACATACCTGAGTCGAAGGGGGCAGGAGTGAGGAATCAGCTCACGTACCTTTGGGAAGACCGCAGGATAACCAGCCAGTTCACCACTGCCGTATCTCTTCACGGACACACCAACCATTCGCGCGAAAGCTTGTATTTCATTGGCGAATACGCCAGCCGATATGCGCCTTTGCGGTGGGCGCTGGCACAGCAGGACCGGCGGGCGCAGCGCGCCTCTTCGATCAAGCTGGACTTCTGGAAGGGTTACTGGACGCCACCACTGGCGCCACTGGAAGCCTTCACGGTCGAGCGCAAACAAATCGAAGAAGGCCTCGGCATGCAGAGCCTGATTTCGCTTACCGATCACGACAACATCGAAGCTCCGTTATTGTTGCGGGTGGTGCCGGAGGCTCGCAGGATTCCGGTTTCGCTCGAGTGGTCGATTCATTTTGAACAGACCATTTTTCATATTGGCGTACACAACCTTCCGACCGCCGAGGCGGAGACTTGGGTAGAGCGCCTGACTGCGTATACCGCGCAGCCTCAGCCGCGTGATCTGTGGGAGTTGCTCTCCGCGCTGGCCACAATCCCACAGGTACTGCTGGTGTTCAATCATCCGCTCTGGGATCTTCCAAACATCGGCAAGGCTAATCATCGCCGCGCGGTTCGGGATCTCCTGCAGTATGCAAATCCCTTCTTCCATGCCTTCGAGTTAGGCGGGTTGCGAAGCTGGAAGGAGAACCAGCAAGTGATTGAAATGGCCAAGGCCTACCGGCATCCCGTGATCGCCGGTGGCGACCGGCATGGTTGCGAACCCAGCGCGCTACTGAATTTGACCAATGCCCGCAGCTTCTCTGAGTTCGTGGAGGAGGTCCGGCAGCAACACAGCCACGTGCTGGCTATGCCACAGTACGCGGATTGCACGCCTTTGCGCGTGTTCCACACCGTGCTCGACGTTATTCGGAACTATCCCAATCATCCGCTGGGCTCGCGCCAGTGGGATGAGCGGGTCTATCATCCGGATGAGGATGGGGTAATACGACCGTTGGCCTCGCTTTGGGATGCCCCGCCTCTTTTTATCAAGCAGATCTTTCAGGTGCTGCAAGCGGCCGAGGCGGAGCCGCTGCGTGGCACATTGCGCCGGGCCCTCAACCACGGAGCCCAGATGCCGCGCCTCGAACTGGACGGCGGGCAGGAGGCTGTCCTGTGAACCAGACGCCGCTCCGAGTCGCATATTTCACGGACGCTTACCTGGAAGTGGATGGCGTCGCCAACACCGCGCACCAGTTTGAAAACTATGCCCGGCGGCAAGGCGTTTCGTTCTTGATCCTGCACGGCGGATATGAACGCGAAAAAGTAATCCAGGAAGGCGCACTCACACGGGTGGAACTGCCTCGCAGCAGGCTTGGTTTCGCACTCGACCGCAAGCACGAGTTTGACCTCGCCTTTCTCCGGCACACTTCACGAGTGCTGGAAATTCTGGCTGAGTTCAAACCCGACGTGCTGCACATCACGGGACCGAGCGACGTAGGAATCCTCGGAGCTGTAGTCGCCCACCGTTTGAAGATTCCATTGCTGGCCTCCTGGCACACCAACGTGCATCAATATGCCGAGCGCCGGGTCCTGCCCCTGCTGCGGTTCCTGCCTGCCAGCTGGCGACAGAAGGTGGCTGGGCAGGTTCGTGAGCTAAGTTTTCGTGCTACCGCGCGCTTCTACCAGATTCCGCGGGTGCTGATGGCGCCCAACCAGGAGTTGATCGCGCTGCTGGAAAACACTACCCGAAAGCCATGCTTTCTAATGGCGCGCGGCGTCGATACGGAGTTGTTTGATCCCCGCCGCCGCGAGCGCTTTGGCTGGCCGTTCACGATCGGATACGTCGGAAGGATCACGGTGGAGAAGAATGTCGGCGCACTGGTGGAAATTGAGCGAGGGCTGCATGCCGCCGGCGTTACAGACTGCCGCTTCCTGATCGTGGGACAGGGCTCGAGCGAAGGCCATTTGCGGTCGAACCTGAAGAAGCGCGATATGGCGGGCGTTCTGATTGGAGAAGAACTTGCGCGCGCTTATGCGAACATGGATGTCTTCCTGTTTCCTTCGAAAACCGACACATTCGGGAACGTCGTGCTCGAAGCGCTTGCCTCCGGAGTTCCCGCACTGGTTACGAATGACGGAGGACCGCAGTTCATCGTAAGAAACGGCGAGACAGGGTATGTTTGCGGGGATAACGCGGCCTTTGTGGAGCGCATCCAAAGGTTGAAGCAGTCCCCTGAAGAGTTAGCGGCCATGCGATTGCAAGCTCGAAAACAGGCGGAAGGAGCAAGCTGGGACAGCATTTTCGAGGCGGTGTACCGGGCCTATGAAGTGGCCCTACAGCCCGCCGCTCCGGTTCGTGCCAGCCTACAAATGAAGCTACCGGCGAGAGTTTGAATCTGAGGCTTTGGCAATATGGCAGTCGTGCGGACAATTCGAAGTTTGATCAACTTGGTAGCTTTGGTGGCCCTGATTGCCGCGGCGAAACCGGCCCATGCAGGTTCGGAGGCTCCGCCATCGTCGATTGCGGCCACCCCCCTGACTACGGACCAGGTAGTAGACAATCTTGTGCGCAAGAATCAAGAACGGGCGCAGGCACTCTTGCACTCCGAAGCGACCCGCGTATACCACCTCGTCTACCGCGGATTCCCCTCCAGCCGGGAAGCCGAAATGACCGTCGAGGCCACCTACAATAGTCCCGCCACCAAAGACTTCAAGGTCGTGTCCCAGAGCGGATCGAAGTTGATTCTGGATCGCGTGTTCAAGAAGCTCCTGGAAAGCGAGAGAGAAGCCGCCCAGCCCGCAGTAAGCGCGCGGACGCAGTTGAATCGCGATAACTATGACTTTGAGCTGGTGTCCTACGAGCCGTCAGAAACAGGTGGGCAATACGTGCTCCAGGTCAGCCCGAAATCCAAGAGCAAATATGTCTATCGCGGCAAGGTGTGGGTAGATGGAACCGACTTTGCTGTCACCCGCATTGAAGCCGAGCCTTCGCAGAATCCGTCATTCTGGACGAAGAAGAGCGAGATTCATCACGCATACATAAAAGTCCAGGGCTTTTGGCTTCCGGCCCGGAATGAGTCCGTCAGTTACATCCGGCTGGGAGGACGTGCTACCCTGACTATCGAATATAAGGACTACCGCGTTACCGATGCCCACCAGTCAGGCGCGGCTCTGGCCGCCTCATCTTCCGCGGAGAATTCCCGCTAAGCATTGGCGCATGCTTGCGGGCGCCCCGGGCAAAGATGAGGACCCGACGTCATTGGCTGGGGAACGGCTCTGCTTAAATGCGGATTCGAAAAATTCTACGACAAGGATGCGGTTTGGCTTGATCGACATTGTGGCTTCGGGAATGCAATCGCAGATCGCCTGAGGCAGCCGCACTGAAGTCGTGCGCTGATTTCTCCCTCACGTAGTGGCTGTATTCTGGTGTAGCTGAGTTTCACCCACACTCTGAAGTGCTGCAATACCCAAATCTGGTTAACGCTTCCCGAGAACCAGAAAGCCAACGTAGAACAATTGCGCGATGGCTACTCCAATGATCGCGTAGGTGGCGATTTCCACTCTTCGGGTGGATTCCTTGACGCCCCGAACGACGTCGGCTACACCGGCGGTTACTTCGAGCAGAGTCTCGGTGAGTTTTTCCATGTGCTCGGCGGAGGTGCTGATTCGGGCCGAGACGCGGGAGTTCTCCACGAGTGAGGTTGCCAAGCGTTCGCTATTTCGGATATCCAGCTCGGTCTTGCAGGCGGACCACCAGTGTGTGCCGAGCGCATTGTCGTACATCCGGGCGCGGATCTCTTCGTAGGAACGACCTCGCAGGAGCTGGACGAGGGCGTGCGTAACGTTGGATCCGTCGGCCTTCTGAGGGGTGGCGGCCATAGTTGTCTGTTGTCTGGAAGATACTGGGAAATGGGGCTGGTGCTCAAATACCTAAAGTGCAATGGGACGCTGTCCTTTTGGAAGCTGCGCTAAACGGCAATGGTCCAGCAGGCTCATTGGTGAAAGGGCGATATGAGGTCCCGGTGGATTTGATTACCGGTATGGGGAATAATATGTTTGCTGGTCTTGGTCGCTGCTCCTTAGTTGTTGCTTTTGCTGGTCGGTCAAAGATCGCGTGCGTGCCGAATCGTCGTCCGCTCCGGGAAGGGTCTGGAATTCTAGTCATTGAGGTCTTACTGTAATGTGCAGGAATATCAAAATTCTCTTCAACTTCGATCCGCCGGTCACGGACGAAGAAATTCGAGCGGCTTCGCTTCAGTTCGTCCGGAAAATCAGCGGGTTCAACAAACCGTCGAAGGCGAACGAAACGGCGTTTCTGACGGCAGTCGATGAAGTGGCGGGGATTTCGAGTCGCCTTCTCCGTTCGCTGGAGACCAATGCGCCCCCGAAAAATCGGGAGGAAGAGGCTGCAAAAGCGCGGGTGCGGGCCGCAGAGAGATTTGGGACTTGAGTCACTAGGCTTCTACTGCGCGGCTGGAATCTGTGCCCTCTTCCGAAGCTGATTTTGGAAGATTGGTTCGGTCTTTGGAGTTCGAGAAAAAATCCCCATCCTTGCTTAGAACGCGCAAGGATGGGGCACACTCGAAAGCTAATCAGTGATGGCTGAGGTTTGGCTAAGGCCGGAACCAGGCCGTGTACGCCGATTGCTTCATGAAATTCAGAAGCATGGTTCCAACCTTCTGTTCGCCATTGTTGGCTGGGTGAGTACACTCGTTCGGGATGAAGGAACCATCCGGCTGCGGCCAGGGATACCGAAAATCGGTTTTTAGCCACTTCAAGCCGTCGCTGCGCGGCGTTGTACCGCTCGCCCAGAGATATGGTCCCCATGCAATCCAAGGCGCCACGGTCAGGCTCGGGTTGGAGAGATTGTAGGTGAGATTCCCGGCAAACATGTCTCCGCTGTTTCCACGCTGCTCCTGAATCTGAGAGTTGATGAGCGCCTTGATCGAGAACCCGATCTCATAAGCAAACGGTTCAGGATTCAGCGGGTTTCCGCTCAGGTTGGCATAACCTCCGTAGATGCGTGGGCTAAGGAACACCTGCTGCGCATTGGGATAGCGCGTGTGAATGTAGCGCATGATATTCCCCATGTGACGTTCCGCGTTATTCGCGTCCGCATTCGGATCGTTCGGGTTGTTCGGATCGAGTGATACAGTCGGATCTGGATTGGCATTCTTCATCCATATGGACTGAACCTGGCTTTCTGTAAATCCCGAGGGTGTCAGAATCAGATCTCGTACTCTGTCGTATTCTGTTGTGCAATTACAACCGAACGAGGTAGGATCCCAATCCTTTAGTGTCTTGCCTCCTTTTGCTCCGTCCACGAGCACAATCGAACCGTTCTGCCTGACCTGGCCCGAGGTGTCTCTAAATGCCTGTCCCATGAACGACTGCGGCTGGTTGTAGGGACAGCCCGCACCGGAGCAGATCAGGTGCGTCAGGGGAAGCGCCTGGTTTTGGTTGCACACCGTGGCGGCGGGGTCGTCCTGCTGTCCCGGCGGATCATTGCCATAAAACGAGTCCCCGCCGCAAAACTCAATCGTGTTATTCGAGAAACCTATAGACAGAAATAGCACCTTTCCATTGATCAGATGAATCCTTCCCGCGAATGTTTTACCGTCAGCGTCGTGATCCAGTGGGGCATTGTTGGAAGTGGCATACAGAAGACCCGGGAATCGTCCAAGATAGAGCTCTCCGGGCTGAAAATCTGTGAGTGGAGTTGCCTGAAATATGGGTTGGGGTGGAAAGTTACAGGTATCCGCGTAGACATTCGAAGGAATCGAAATCCACACTGCCAGCAATACGGCAAGCACACGGTTCCTCATGGCAACCTCCGTCAGGTTTTTGTTAGATTGATTGGTTGAGGGGTGAGTTGGTTTGCGAGTAACTCGGATTCTGTTAGCTCGCAGGCATCTTGTCAAGATCAATTCCCGTGCCTGCCCGAATGATTAATGTGGTGGCGTGGCATGCGGAGGATAGCGTCTGCCAACTGCTTCATGGTAGATATCTACGATGAAGTTCCACACTGAATATCTGACGTTTCACACCAAGACCAAGCGGGCCTACATTCACGTCACACCGCAGGTTGAGAGTATCCTCAAGAGGTCCGGGATCAAGGACGGAATGGTGCTGGTTTCGGCCATGCACATCACGGCGGGCATCTATGTGAATGACAATGAAAGCGGGCTGATCGAAGACATTGATCAATGGCTCGAAGGTCTGGCGCCATTCAATCCGGATTACCGGCATCATCAGACCGGCGAAGATAACGGCGACTCACACCTGAAGGCGCTACTGATTCATCATGAGGTTATCGTGCCGGTTACCAATGGGAAGCTCGACTTTGGAACCTGGCAGCGAATCTTTTATGCTGAATTCGACGGGCAGCGGGATAAGCGGGTGATTGTGAAGGTCATGGGAGAATAAGAAGGTCGAGATCAGAGGCGAGAGGTGGCAAGGTCAATCTTCTACCCCCGGAGAGAGATCGACATGTCGGAAGAACTGCACGAATTGCACGAACACGCGGAGCACGCCAAGCACGATCCCGGCTTGGTTCCTGTAACGGTCAGCATGGCCGTGCTCGCGGTGCTGGTCGCGACGGTTTCATTGCTGGGACATCGCACGAGCACCGAAGAGATCATTCTGCAGAATAAGGCGACTGACCAATGGGCCTACTACCAGGCCAAGAACATCCGGCGGCATAGCGACGAGCTATTTGCCGACCTGACCTCTGTCATCGCTAGCAAGGACGCCGAAGCTGCTACCAAGCTTCAGGAAAAATATCGCGCGGAGGCAGAGCGATATCGCGACGAGCAGAAAGAACTTGACGCCAAGGCTCACGAGCTGGAACAGGAAGCCGATCTCGCGCACCGCAAGACCGACCGCTTCGACCTCGGCGAAGTTTTCCTGGAGATTGCGCTGGTGATTACTTCAATTACGATTCTCTCCGGCCGACGGTTGTTCTGGTACCTGGGCTTGCTCTTTGGCACTACAGGTATTGTGGTCGCGGCTTCGGTGTTGCTGGTGCGCTAGAGGCCCTTGAAATGGCAGGCGGCCGGTTCGTCACGAGATGGGTGGAGGACATCGCGCAGAGCTTGTTCGACAGCATTCTCACAACCGGGCTGAGAGCGCAAGCGTACGAAGCTAAACAGCTCCACCGGGTACCCCTGCCGCAGCCAACGTTGAGTCAACCAAAACGCGTCTCCGTGGTATAGACGGAAGTTTGTGTCATACGTCTCCAACACGCAGGTGCGGCCCCGCTCCTATTTCACGGGTGCGAGTAAGGCGCCACTTCTCCGTACAAGTAGTGACGATAGTCCGTCGGACGCGACCAGCCTCCGTCAGCAATCGCGGGCAATCAGATTTCCGTCTCCGCAGCACAGGTGTCGTAACCTCCCAAGAATCATACGACTAGCCTTCATTCTGTAAAGTGGGACATCCGGCCCATGGCGTGCATCCACATGTCCCACTCTCTCTGGCCGAACTTCACAGTGGAGAAGACGGGACGCTACCATGCTGCGGAAATGCGCTAACCCAGCCTGCATAGTACCTTTTCGTTCGTTGCGTGAAGGCAAACTCTTCCTCGCGGAAACACCTCCTTATGGTTTAGATACTGCTTCCGATAGCCACCGGAAGAAACTGCCGCGTCGTGAACATTTCTGGCTGTGTGAGGCTTGTTCTGCTCACTTCACACTCCGGTTCGACAACGAACAGGGAATGATGACAGTCCCGCTTAGCCGAGACGTGGAAACACGCTGGTTGACGCGAATCGGCCTGGCCAACTGTTGATCTTCGAAAGGAAGCTCATGGATCGCGAATTGGGGAACCGGTTGTCATGCGTCGTATGCGGCATTGAGACCAAGCGCCATGCCGGGTGGTTCCTGGTGATGGACAATTGCTGGCTCGACCGCGTGAGGATTATCTCCTGGCATCCCGTGCTGGCGCGAGAGGGGAGAATGCGCGGCGTCTGTGGCAAACAGCATTTGAAGACGTTGCTTACGCACTGGCTCAACCACGCCAATCTGCAACTGGTCGCCAGCGGGGCGTCGCCCTGGCCGATTGCCATCGACGCCAGGCAAGACGAGTCCAACTACTCAGCCTTCTCCGTAGGCAAAGTGGTGGGAGAACTGGCGGTGCAGCGTGAGTCCCTTTCGCACGTTTGGACAGGATCGCCGGAAGCGATGGAGTGCATCTTGAATGCCCTGATCGGTGGGACGGAGACGCAGCCGCGCGGTCCGGGACTTCCGAGGCCCGATCGGGCGGTGGGATACGCGCGGGAATACGCGTTCTACTGAGAGTGGGCTGACAGCAACAACTGAGCACGGGTGCGTCCTAGCGCTACGAGCCGTCCTTCCAGATGCCCCAGTCTTTCTCGATGATACGGGCCATAGTCTCGGCGGATTGAACGAGCCAGTTCCCTTTCCTGCGCGAGAGATCTTTAAGAATTTTCTCTCGCTGACGTTGGCTTCCCAGATGGATGTTGGCCGTTTCCCATCCCATTGCCTTGAGCAGCCGAAGTTCGCCTCGACCAGGTCCCAGAGAATCGAGTTCGATGCGCGAACAATGGGGAGACAGGCGGCGGACAATCCAGTTCCCGCACGGCCGTACAAAAGGATCCGGACAGCGCACGGCCCGCGCCAGGACGACCTGGTACAAGCTTTCAGCGGACGCTCGTTCCAGATCGAGCCAGCACGCCGCCGGGGGCGCTAATGCCTTGGCCTCGCGCGCTATTCTCCCGCCACGCCAGTTGGCGATTGCGACAAAGCGCATGCGGCCCAGGCTTCCCAGGCCTGCCCGCCTTCGCGCCAGCCGATACTTCAATCCGGACTCTGGAAGCAGTTGCTCGACGGCTTTGCGGGCACTCTTGGACACGTTTCCCTTGACGGGCGGAAGCAGATCCATCTTTCCCCAGAAACGCACGGGGTCGCGCAGTTTGCTCTCGGCGATTTGGCGAAGCCAGGCGTGATCCTCGGCGAGGACGAACGGCCGGCCGCCCTCCTGCAGGCCGTTCAGGTAGCCATCAAGAATTGCACTCACCGCATCTTTGGGACGCATGGCGAGACGTTCTTCACGAGCAGCGACCAATGCGCTGGTGGCCAGACGGACTAAATCCGTGGTGTACGGATATTGATCGGCTTCGTCGAAGTCGTTGATGCCCCATACCAGGCGTCCGTCGGAGTCACGCCATGTGCCAAAATTCTCCACGTGGAGATCGCCCACGCCGAGTACCCGCGGCGCGTTATGCGGCTCTGGGCAGACCTCCGGCCATACTTGCACCCAGCGGTAGAAAGTCGCGCGCAGGAAGGAGAACAAGCTTTTCGCCATCTCCTGGTGTTTGAATTCCAGATCGGGAGCGACAAGCCGGGTGTGTTGACCTAGCCAGGCTTCATATTTCTTCGTCGCTTTGACAATGTTCATCGAACCCTACGAATGAATGATCGTTGGAAACGATAGAAACCGCGGAGCCAGGTGTCAAGCGGGACCCGTACTGCTATCATTTGCGCCTTCATGATTTCACGCTCGGGAATTGCGTTGAAGTTTCTTGTCCTACTCGGGATCTATTCGTGCTTCATGGCAGAGCACGGTGCTTCCGTCACTCATTACGGCGTTCGCATGGTTCAGGAGCATATCCCCATGACGGACGGCGTGCGTCTCGCCGCTACGCTGTACATGCCCGATGGCGCCAAGCCGAACGAGAAGTTCCCCGCCCTGCTCGAATATCTCCCTTACCGCAAGGACGACTCGACCGCCGCGCGCGACTATCCCATTCACGCATACTTCGCGCGGCGTGGGTATGTTTCGGTGCGGGTGGACATTCGCGGATTCGGGGCGAGCGAAGGCGTACCAACGGATCGGGAGTATTCACAGCGCGAGCAACTCGATGGCGAGCAGGTCATCGCATGCCTTGCCCGTCAGCCATGGTCGAACGGCAACGTTGGAATGTTTGGCATTTCGTGGGGAGGGTTCAACGCAATCCAGATGGCGATGCGGCATCCACCGGCGCTCAAGGCAATCATCGCGATCGATGCGACGGAAGAGTTGTTTCACGATGACATTCACTACATCGACGGCACGATGCATCTCGACGAATTCGAGCTCAACATGGACATGGCACCCGGCATGACCGGCGCGCCCGACTACACACTCGACGAAAAAGTGCTCGGTCCGCGTTTCGACGCTGAGCCCTGGTCGCTGCTTTATTTGAAGCATCAGCGCGACGGCGAGTTCTGGCACAGCCCCACGCGGGCTTTAAAAGAAATCAAGATTCCGTGCTTTTTGATAGGTGGGTTGCTTGACGGTTATCGCGATTCGATTCCGCGCATGCTCGAACAGGTGAAAGCACCCGTGAAGGCGATCGTCGGGCCGTGGAATCATACTTTTCCACACGATGCTGAGCCCGGTCCGCAGATCGAATGGCGCGACCAGGCCGTGCGCTGGTGGGACTACTGGCTGAAGAATCGTAATACTGGAATTATGGATGAGCCTCCGCTCGCGATCTACATGCGGCAGTGGCATGCTCCAGATGCGAAGCTGAAAAATGTCCCCGGATCTTGGCGGTTTGAGCCGCTGTGGCCTCCGCGCGATGCGGCGAATACAACGCTTTATTTGCAGGATGCTCACCTGCTCTCGACCGAGGTAGCGAAGCCGGCAACCCATCAGCTGCGCTATATTCCTTCGGTCGGCGTGGAAGCGGGATTCTGGTGGGGTGAACTGCTCACCGATCAGCGGCCGGTGGATGCTTTCAGCCTGACTTACGATACTGTGCCGCTGAAGGAAGATTTGACCCTGCTCGGACGCCCTCATGCATTGCTGCAGGCTAGTTCTTCTGCGCCACTGGCTGACTGGTTCGTGCGGCTTTCGGATGTCGCGCCGGATGGATCAGTCACGCTGGTCACCGGAGCTGGGATGAATGGGGCGCAACGGGAGTCGATGTCTGATCCTAAGGATCTCGAGCCGGGGAAAGTTTATCCGCTCGACATCGAGATGCACCTTACGACGTGGATATTTCCCAAAGGGCATCGGATTCGTCTGGCGGTCTCGAATGCGCTCTGGCCGATGATCTGGCCGACTCCTTATAACATGACGACTAGTCTTCAACTTGGCGCCGAGGCCGGATCGCGCGTCGTTCTGCCACTCGTTCCGCCTTCGCTCTACGCTGCGCCCAGGTACGCGCCGCCGGAACCCTCCGAGGAGCGAAAGGACATCGTATCCATTGGCTTTCCTTTTCCGGGCGAGTGCACGACGGAGCGCGACCAGGTGAACGGCAAGACAAAGGTGATCTGGAGCGGGAAGTCTGAGGAAATATATCCGTGGGGGAAGGAAACGGATCTCGAGAAGCTCACTTACTGGGCGGACGACAATCATCCTGAGACGAGTTCCATCCTGGGGGAGGCTGACACTGCGATTGTGTTCAAGGACCGCGTGCTGGTTTGGCGAGGGCGGCTTAACGTTTCAAGTGACGCAAAGAACTTTTATTACAAATACACCCGTAAATTGCTCAAAGACGGGCAAACCGTCAAGCAGAAAATCTGGGAGGAGACGATTCCCCGGGATCATCAGTAACTTTACATGAGCTGAAATGAAACATCGGATTCAACTTGCCCTATTAGGCGCCAGGCGGATTAGGAGAACTTATGATGCCTACTGAGATCAAGGATTGGCTTGTCCCTGTATCGACTTTTGTTACTTTAATTACGGCGTCCATTGGTGGCTGGCTTTCGCTTCGCGACTACCGCCTCAGAGTCAAAGCGGAAACACGAGTTGCTCAGAGCGCAGAACTAGAAGCCGACATCAAATTGTTAAAATTATTTACAGAAATCATGACCATCGCACACGGCAGGGGCGGATCACAAGTTTCAGAAAAGGCAATCGAAAGGATTCTCACTCCCGAGGTCTCCAAGGAGCTTGGATTAAGCATCAGTAACCTAAAAGACGTTCTGTCAAATACAGTCGTTTTGCTTCCTGTAGGGGTGGCGGCACAAGACGCAGCGATTTGCGCGATATGGGCGCTCGGCATGAGACACGAGGTTCTCAAGCCCGTTGCTATCCAAGCATTGACTTCTCTTGCTGTATTCAAGAGCCAAGTTGCGTTACCTTACCTCGAGGACCTGAAACAGCAATACGCTGCGCGTGTTCTTGCGAATGCAGAGAAGTAAACCAGCAAGCCGGTGATAAGCCTCACAAGTTAAAAACTTATCGCTGGCACTTAGTCGCGCCACCCTGTTTATACACCTTACCTTCCTTCATCACAAACTCAACATTTTCCAGCACGCTGATGTCCTTCAATGGATCGCCACTAACCGCCACGAGGTCGGCATACTTCCCCGGCTTGATGGATCCGATCTCGTTCGAGTGGCCGAGAAGATCGGCGGCGTTGGTGGTGGCGGACTGAATTGCCTGCATGGGCGTCATCCCGTACTTGACCATGAAGGCGAATTGCTTGCCGCTGCTGCCGTACGGACACACTCCCAGATCGGTGCCGAAGGACATCTTCACGCCCGCTTTCACGGCTTTGGTGAAGCTTTCGCGGCCGATTCGTCCAAGGTCGGCGTCGTGCTGGAGAAAGTCTGGGGGCGTCTGACCAGTTTTCCCGCCGGCCTGGATACATTCTTCGTCGTAAATGTCCATGTCGAGATAGGTGCCGTGCTGCTTGGCTAAGGCGATGATCTCATCGTCAAGCATTTCGGCATGTTCGATGGAAGCGGCTCCAGCGAGAATCGCGTTCTTGATTCCCTGCGCGGCATGGGCGTGTACCGCTACACGGAGGCCGAAATTCTTTGCTTCATCTACACCCGCCTGCAATTCTTCTAAAGTGAATTCGATCGACATCGGGCTGCTGCCGTGGGTCAGGACGGCTCCGGTCGAGAGCATCTTGATCACGTCAACGCCGTTGTGAGCTAGGAGACGGACTTTCTGGCGGACTTCCCAGGGACTGTTGGCTTCTCCGTAGTGCAGGTCCCAGGGGAGTTGGATGTCGGGGGCCTGTCCGGTCATGGCGCCGGCACCGCCGGTAATCGTGATATAGGCTCCGGCCACGTACATACGCGGGCCGATTACATCTCCGCGAGCGATGGCGTCGCGGAGGGCGACATCGTTCAGGGCGCGATAGGTTCCCACGTCGCGAACAGTAGTAAAGCCGGATTCGAGCGTCTTGCGGGCATTGACTACAGATTCCAACGCGATTTGGGATGCCGTCTTCTTCAGAACATTGAAAGGTTCGCCGTCGCCCCGGCCGTCAGCTACGTGGGTGTGGCAGTCGATTAGGCCGGGGAGGACGGTTTTCGTGGAGAGATCGATGATGTTTGCGCCGGCGGGAATCGCGAGGCCTTTGCCTACGGATTGAATTTTGTTGCCTTGGATGAGGACGATCTGGTCCATGAGGACGGTGCCGGAGTCGGGATCAATGAGACGCCCGGCTCGGACGGCAGTGATTTGGGCGGCGGATGTACAAGCGCACAGAAGGATAGCAAAAATTGCGTGTTTCATTTTTGTCCCCGATGCAAGAAACGGAGGGCTAATGCCCTCCGCTCCGGAAGTGATCTCTACGGTGCTGGCCTATGCCCTCAGGGGCTAAAGCCCAGCCCTTAAGGAGGCTGAGCGGCATGGCTGAGGCCGTGCCCTCCCCAAGAGCTGTTTGCAAAACAAATTCTTAGTCTGCGGCTGCAGCTGTCTTCCCCAAACCGGTACGCAAGTCCGCTGCCAGCAAGCGATGGAAGAGCTGTTCCCCGGCTTCCCGCCGCACTGACAGACGCCCTGCCCGGTACGCCCGCGACTTCAATCCGCGTTGGACGGCTTCGCAGATGCCCAGGTCTTCGTCTTGGACTCGATTGCCGACAGCGACGCTTTGCTCGTTGTAGGCTCGTGCGGCTTCGCTGACGTCGCCGAAGTAGAAATCGAAAATCACTCGGCAATGATCTACGTCCACCGGAATGACGAGGTTCGTATCCAGGTATCCCTCGTAGCAGTTGAACATGAAGTTGGGATATTGCCAGAAGTACCAGGCACGATCGCCTCTTCGAGTTGTGCCAGTCGCTGCATCTTCTTTCGAACTCACCATCGGGCTGGACTGCAGGCAGTACCGGTCCTCGTTCTCGATGGAGTACTGCTTGTAATCAAGAACGGAGTTCAGGCCCTTGTGCAGGTGCGGCACGTGATAACCGCCGTCGAGATAGTTATCCACGAATACTTTCCAGTTGCAGTGGATGTCGTAGGTCTGGGTGGCAAAGTAATGCAGTTTGGTAAGGCCTAACGGCGCAGCTCGTTTTACCAAACCGCCGAGAAACTCTTGCAATGAACCGGCATGCGGATCGAGATTGACGAAGACCAGGGTTTCCCAGGTATCTACTTTCACCGGGACCAGGCCGTTATCTTTGCGTTCGAAATTCTTTACGCCATCGAACTCAGGCATGCCTTTGAGCGAACCATCGAGGCCGTAGTTCCACCCGTGATACGGACAGTGAAGGATTGAGGCTTGTCCGCAGGGTTCCGTGACTACCGCGGCCGCGTGATGCCGGCAGACGTTGAAAAATGCGCGCAGCACACCGTCGTTTCCTCGCACCGCTACCAGCGGTTCCCCGGCTATGGACGCGGTCACAAACTGGCCGGACTTCTCGACTTGATCCACCCGGCCGATTACTTGCCACGTCTTGCTGAAGATGGCCTGCTGCTCCAGGTCGGCAATACGCGGGTCCACATACCAGGGGGCGGGAATGGTGTGGGCGTCGGACAAGGCGGCTTTATCGTCGTAGCCGGCGAGAATTTGGTCGATGGTCATCTCAGTATTCATGCTTTCTTCCCTGGGAGCTGGATCTTCTCCGATCCGATCGCCCGTCGCAACAATTCCGTAAACTGCTCGATGCGTGCTTCTTTCTTCTCGGGAATGGAGCCTTGTTTGCGGAACAAGCCGGGATCGAGTTCTTCGGTAAGGAGCGCGTCCTGGAAGCGGTCCATCGTCCACTCCAGGATTGAGCCAATCATGTCAGCGTCGAGATCCTGGCGCAGTTCGCCGCGGTTGATGCCGTAGCGCACGAAATCGCGCCATCCGTAAGGGTCTTCTGCTACCAGGAAGCGGTTAATTTCGCGGCGCAGCGCCAAGTCCGTGCCGTAGTTGCCAACAAGATAGATCCGGTAGGACGCCCAGTTGTCGCGCACCATGTGCTCGGTGCGACCCAGCCAGTAGCGCAGCATCTCGAAGATTCCCTGTTTCTGCACTTCGGGGGGAGCTTCCATGTATTTCGGGAACGAGCGCACGGCCTTCTTGTAGGCTTCGAAGAACAGGCCGTCTTTGCTTTTGAAATGCTGGAAGACCGAGCCTTTGGCAATGCCTAATTCGGCGGCGATGTCCTCGACGCGGGCGGCGCTGTAGCCGTGCTCGGCGAAGTGACGGATGGCTACGTCGACGATCCGAGCCCTTTTAGCCTCGGATCGCGGACGCGGTTTTCCGTCTAACCGCAATTGCGTCGGCTTGGCCAGACTGTTAGTAATTCCATTCATGCTTGACCCCAGGTCAATGGCAAGATACAGCACTGTGGAGCTATTTTTCAATGGCTTTTTTCAACGAGTTCCGTTAATTTCGCTTACCCGTGGTCTGAGCTGCTCTTGACCAACGGTCATCGTAATGGCCACCACTGCAAATCGGATCTACGACGCGGTTGTTGTGGGAGCCGGCCACAACGGTCTGACGGCGGCGTGCTATCTGGCCCGGGCCGGGCTCTCCACTCTGGTGCTGGAGCGGCGCGACATTGTCGGGGGATGTTGCGTGACCGAGGAGATTGTGCCGGGCTGCCGCGCATCAACCACTTCTTACATCGCCAGCATGCTGCGGCCGGAAGTGATCCGCGACTTGAAGCTGGCGGAGCACGGACTGCGCATGGTGCCTTGCGATCCCGCGCTGCAGGTTCCCTTCCCGGATGGACAACTAGTCTCGTGGTGGGCCGACCGGGACCGGGTGATGACGGAACTGCGCAAGATTTCTCCGAAGGATGCGGAGACATTCGTCCGCGTGGACGATCGCTTGAAGAAGCTGGCGCGCTACCTGCAACCGTTTTTTCTTGAGCCCCCACCCGAGGTTGATACTACTTCGCTGGGCGGCTGGAGCGATTTACTTCGGGTTGGCAAGCGGTTTCGCGGGATCTCAAGCCGTGAAATTTCTCAGCTTGTCTCCTTTCTCACGGGCAGCCTGGGCGATTTTCTCGATCGCAACTACGCGTCGGAGACGGTCAAGACTCTCTTTCTCGCCAACAACGTCTATGGCAAGCACGGTGGACCTTACCAGCCAGGAACAGCCCTGGGTCTGCTGTTTCACCTGTTAAGCGGCGGAGAGCACGAGCTACAGGGCTTCTACGGGCACGTGATGGGCGGCATGGGCGCAATCACGGGTGCCATGGTCGCGGCGGCGCGGACATTCGGGGTGGAGGTTCGCACCAGCGCTTCGGTCGCGCAGATTGATTCCGATAACGGGCGTGCCCGCGGAGTCGTGCTCGAAAACGGGACCGAGATCCGGGCCCGCGTCGTGTTGTCGAACGCCGATCCCAAGCGGACGTTTCTCAAGATGGTTCCGGAGCGTGAACTGCCCCCGGATTTTGTGCAGGCGGTGCGGGGCATCAAGATGAACGGGCCGTGTGCCAAGGTAAACATGGTTCTTTCCGAAGAGCCGCGTTTTACCGGGACACCAGCGCATTACGATCCGCAGCAGCGCTCGTTGTTCACTCTGGTGCCGTCGCTTGAGTTTGCCGAGCGTTGCTACGATGTCGCCAAGTTCGGAGAGATTCCGGAGCAACTGTGGGTGGACTGCGTGATTGCTTCCAATGCCGATCCGTCGCTGGCGCCTGCGGGTCGGCACGTTATGACCTGCTTCGTGCAGTACGTCCCTTACAAGCTGCGGCATGGTACGTGGGACGAGAACCGCGAATTGCTCGGGGATCGCGTGGTCAAGAAGATTGCCGAGTACGCGCCCAACGTGCCCCCCGCGATCATCGCGCGTCAGGTGCTCACTCCACTTGACCTCGAGCGTACTTACGGACTGACCGAAGGTAACATTTTTCACGGCGATCTCACTCTCGAGCAGCTTTTCTTTAATCGTCCGGTCGCAGGGTGGTCGCAATATCGCACGCCGATTGCGGGCCTCTATTTGTGCGGAGCGGGAGCACATCCAGGTGGCGGCGTAACAGGCGCTCCCGGACATAACGCAGCTCACCAGGTTTTGCGCGACTGGAAAAAGGGCAGGCTTAAGGAGGCGGCGGCGTGAGCGGGAATGGATCTGCGAGTACTGCTGACTTCGTGATCCTGGGCGCTGGGGTGATGGGTGCGTCCATCGCCTTCCAGTTGGCGCGACGCAAGGCAGGACGGATCGTCGTACTCGACAAGGACCATGTCGGCAGTGGTGGTAGCAGCCGTTCTTCCGCGCTCGTCCGCATGCACTATAGTTTCGCGCCTGAGGTGCAGCTGGCTCTGGTGAGCTTGAAGATTTTTCAGTATTGGCGGGAGATCGTCGGCGAAGCGGGAGCGTTCCGCAAAACGGGCTTTGTGCGAATTGTTCATCCCAATGAGACCGAACGGCTCAAACAGAATGTCGCCATGCAGCGGGAACTGGGAGCCAACGTCGAGTTGATTGATCACCGCCAGTTGCAGGAGCTTGAACCGGATTGGGCGGTGGACGAAGTCGAATTGGCCGCCTACGAACCTGACTCAGGTTATGGTGACGGGAATGTCGTGGCAAATGATTTCTTGAGCCGGGCCCGCGATCTGGGAGCCACATATCTATCGAAAACGCGCGCAGACTCGTTCTTGATCGAAGGAGAACGCATTCGTGGTGTGCAAACCGAAGGGGGGTTGATCCACGCACCGGTCGTCATCGCAGCTACCGGACCCTGGACGCGGCCGCTGATGCAACAAGCCGGATTTGATCCTCCTATTGAGACTGAATATCACCAGGTCGCAATTTTGAAGAACGCGCGGGGTATGAAAGCGGGAGGCTGCGCATGCATCGACTCGGTGACAGCGACTTACTTCCGCTCCGATGGTGGTGACAAGATTCTCATCGGGGACTTCTATGGCAAGCGGCCGGTCGATCCGGACAATTTTCCGCAGCGCGCTTCGGAGACAGATCTCGAAGAGATCATTGAACGCGCCAGCCGCCGTGTGCCGAAGATCGAGAATGCTGAAGTGATGCGCGGCGTTACTGGTGTCTATGACATGACTCCGGATGCGCGTCCGTTGCTGGGGCCCGTTCCCGGCGTCGACGGGCTCTTTCTCTGCGCCGGATTTTCCGGCATGGGATTCAAGATTTCGCCGGCGATCGGGCTGGTAATGTCGGAACTGATTCTCGATGGCACGGCGACGACGGTCGATATTTCGGCGTTTCGTCCTACGCGATTTGCCGAGGGCAGACCGATCAAGGCGGAGTTTGAGTATAAGGATGACTAGCACTCAACATTGCGGGGACAGGTGCCCCTTCGGCAGGCTCAGAGCAGGCCCTGGCTACAGCTGGCACGGTGCCGGCGCTACAACTAAGGAGCGTACATGGCTAAGAAAGGCATTCTCGAACGTCTGAAAGATGGACCCGTCCTCGGCGACGGCGGCTATTTGCTCGAACTGGAAAAGCGCGGATGGGTGCGTCCTGGCCCGTTCACTCCTGAAGTTGCAATTGTTTATCCCAACGCGCTGCGCGAGCTGCACGTCGAATTTCGCGAGGCTGGAGCTGAAGTGTTGCAGGCTTTAACTTTCTACGCCAGCCGCGACAAGCTTGCGACCGTCGGTCTGGAAGATCGGGTCGAGGACATCAACCGTTCGGCGGTGCGCGTTGCGAAAGAAGTCGCAGGCGATCAGTGTCTCGTGGCCGGCAACCTCAGTCTTACCTGGATGTACGAGCATGGCAGTGCGTCAGCGTCCGATCGCGTGCGCCAGACTTTCGACGAACAGCTCAAGGTCCAGTGCGATGAAGGCGTGGATTTTATCATTGGCGAAACGTTCTCGTGGCTGGGCGAGGCTTTGCTTGCGGTTGAGTGTGCCAAGAAGACTGGCCTGCCCGTTATGGTGACGATCTGCTTCGAGAACAAAAATCAAACTGCGGAGGGAAAGAGCGCCGCTGACGCTGCCAAGGCCTTGCTCGACGCCGGCGCGGACATTGTCGGGATGAACTGCCTGCGTTCGCCGGAGCATACACTGCCCGCGATGGAGCAGATGCGGGACGCGGTGGACGGATATCTCGCCTGCCAGCCGGTCGGCTATCGCACTCCGAAAGAAACGCCTGACTTCACCAGCCTGCCGGAGTTTCCCTATGGACTTGATCCACTGCAACTCACACGCAAGCAAATGGGAGACTATGCACTCCAGGCTCGCGAGATCGGCATCAACTACATCGGGTCGTGCTGCGGCTCGGTCGCCGAGCATGTGCGGGAGATGGCGCGAGTGCTGGGCAAGCTGCCGGCGGAGTCGCGTATCTGGAAGAAGGGTGGCGCGAAGCCGATGTCGGCGTATGAGTATTACGATCACGATCAGGTGACGACGAAGTAGCAGTTTTCAAGGTTGCCTCTGATGCGAGAAGACGTCGTCCGCGGCTAAAGCCGAGGTCCTTGGGATTGCTTTATCACAGCGCTGAAGCGTGCGCCACCCAAAGTCGAAACCGAAATCGAGCTTATTTTCAGCCTGTGAAATCGCGCCTCGCAGGCCCTCCCGGCATCAGGCATAATCAGGGGCGATCTCAATCGCGTGATCGCGCGATACGATTCGTTGAAGTTCAGGAGAAACTGTCTTGATAAAACCATTCCCCGCATTTCTAGCCGTTGTCTCTGTGCTGTGCGTATTCGGAACCCCTGTGAGTTTGCGGGGGGCGGACAAGAAGCCTGACCGCCAGGTTGCCATCACGATCGACGATCTGCCGTCCGGATCCAGCTCGATGCCCGCCGCAACCCTCACCGAGATGACTACGAAGTTGCTGACCACGCTCCGCGACCAGAAGATTCCGGTGGTTGGATTCGTCAACGAAAAGAAACTCTACAAATTTGGCGAGGTCGACGAAAGGATCAACACTCTCAAGATGTGGCTTGACTATGGTTTTGAACTAGGGAATCACACCTACAGCCATACTTCGCTGAACCGAGCGGGGCTGAAGGAGTGGGAAGAGGATGTGATTCGAGGCGAAAGCGTAACCAGCCTGCTGCTCGCCGATCACAAGATGAAGATGCGGTATTTCCGGCATCCGTACCTCGACACGGGCCGCGACCTGCAAACCCGGCGCGAGGCCGAAGCCTTTCTGGTCGCCAGAGGTTACCGGATCGCTCCCATCACGCTGGATGCGTGGGATTGGGCGTACGCCGGCGTATACGAAGATGCCAAAACGCGTGGCGATGCGGCTGCGCAGGATGAACTTGCGAAGAGCTATCTCGCATACAGCGACGCAGTCTTCGCGTACGCGGAACAGCAGGCAAAACAATTGATTGGATACGAGCCAAAACAAATTCTGCTACTGCACGCGAATCAACTGGAGGCGGATCACATTGGGGAACTGCTCGACCTCTTCCGCAAGCGAGGGTATCGCTTCATCACTCTTGAAGACGCCCTCAGCGATCAGGCGTACAGCCTGCCCGATACGTATGTCGGAGAAGAAGGAACCGGATGGCTCGACCACTGGGCCATCAGCCAAGGAAAGATTCCGCAGGGGGCTCCGGTGTTTCCGCGGGCGGTGATTGAGAAGTGGAAGGCGCTGGCTCCGCGGCAGCCGTAGGTCGTCACGTCAAAAGGCGACTCGTCAGGGCTGAAGCCCAGGATCAAAAGAATGCGTTTACCGCAGCGCTGAAGCGCTGCGCCACCCCAAAGCAGATTTTTTTGGCAAGCTGTGAGCAGCGCGCCTTTCCGTGTTCTCACGAGCTCCCAATCCATATCCCCGTAATAAACACCAGCACTCCGCCGACGACTACCTGAAACGCCGCCGAGAGCAAGGGCGTGTCCATGTACTTATTTCGAATCCACGCAATCGTCCCGAGCTCGATTGCCACGATAATCACCGCGGCGATAAACGCTACATGGAAATCTTTGATCAGAAACGGAAGCGTGTGACCGATGCCACCGGCGGCGGTCATCAGGCCGGTTACAGCTCCGCGCAGGAGGGGACGCCCTCGGCCGGTGAGGGAGCCGTCATCCGACAAAGCCTCGGCAAACGCCATCGAGATGCCCGCGCCGATCGATGCCGCCAGTCCGACGACGAATGCGTCGTGGCTGCTCTTGGTCGCGAATGCCGCGGCGAAGACCGGGGCCAGGGTTGAGACCGATCCGTCCATCAAGCCGGCTAGCCCGGGCTGGACAATTTGCAGTACGAACAGTCGCCGCTGGGCTTCGTCTTCCGTCTTCTCAACCTCGGGCGTGATGCTTTCCTGCAATGCTTCCGCTTGCACCTGGTGTTTACGCTCGATTTCGGCCAAGTCGCCAAGCAACTTCCGAATGCCGGCATCGGTTACCTGATTGATGGCGCGCTCGTAAAACCGGGTCGTCTCCAGTTCCATGATTTCGGCTTGCTTGCGCACTTCCGCAATCTTTAATGGGCGGGTGAGCCAGAAAGGACGGCGTTGAATGAATCCTTTGATGTCTTGCCTGCGAACCAGTGGAATGTGCTCGCCGAAACGAGCGCGGTAGGTCTCGATCAGGGTAGCGCGATGCTGCGATTCCTCCTCGCGCATGTCTTCAAAGAGCTTGGCGGTGGCGGGATAGGTTTCGCGGAGTCCTTCGGCGAAATCGGCATACACGCGGCCGTCTTCTTCTTCCAATCCGATCGCCAGCGCCAGGATTTCGCGTTCGGATAGCTCTTTGAATTTGCGTGCCATTTGTCGCTCCCCCAAGGACAGGTGTTAGGTCTCAGGCGTCAGGTGTCAGGAACACCCGTCGGATACGTGACCAGATAGCTGTTCCCGAGACCTGACACCTGAGACCTGACTTGAGACCTCAGCAGCGAAGAATACCAAAAAGTATCTTTGTGCGACCCTGCGTCGGGATGTGACTTCACGGCTCGACCGTGGTAAATTTGCTTTGGTACCGAAGAAACGGGCTCGCATGCTTCCTGTCTCTCCAGTCCGGTCCCGGCGGCTCCCTCAGGCATTCTGCGCCTGTTGCTGTTGTTGTTGCTAAAGTCTTCTCAGCCGCATCAAATTCCGGTGTACATCATGAGCTTGATACACAACGTCAACGAACACGTCACCTCGATCATGGAGCGCGACCCCGCTCCTAAGTCGCGCCTGGAGGTGTTGCTCTGTTATCCAGGCCTGCACGCGGTCTGGATGCATCGCTTCACCCACTGGCTCTACGGGCTTCGCCTGTACCTGCTCGCCCGTCTGATCTCGCAATGGGGGCGCTGGGTGACGGGCGTCGAGATTCATCCCGGGGCGCAGATCGGCAAGCGTCTGTTCATTGATCACGGTATGGGCGTGGTGATTGGCGAAACGGCGGTGGTTGGAGACGACGTCACTATCTATCAGGGAGTCACCCTGGGCGGGACGGGGAAAGAGAAAGGCAAGCGGCATCCGACGATTCTCAACAGCGTGGTGATTGGCACCGGCGCTCAGGTCCTCGGAAACATCACAGTGGGCGAGAACTCGCGCGTGGGGGCAGCTTCGGTCGTGATTGACGACGTACCTGACAATTCCACGATCGTGGGCGTTCCCGGACACATCATCTTCCGGAATGGCAAGCGGGTGGTGATCACTAATCCACGGGAAATTCGCGACCCACTCTCGGACGCGCTCAGCGAAGTCGCGCAGCGTGTGGAGCAGTTGGAAGAGAAAGTGAAGAATGTCGAGCGGCAGGGAGATGGGGTTCGGAGTTCATAGCTGGCGGTCGAAGCGAAAACCCTGCTGAAATGCTCAGCACGTGATACTGCCAACCCAAGCCTGTACATCGCCCTCGGCGTCCGTCCTCTCTTGCCAAAAGTTCATACCCTCCATAGTGTTCTTTGGTAACTATCGTCAGGCCTCGTGAGCGCGCCTTTTTCTGGTGAGGACGCTTATGAAACACACCATCTTGTTAGCAGTGCTTTGCACGTCTCTGGCGTTCGCCAAGGACCGTCCGGTTGCGCAGTCTGGTACGCTCCTGCAGATGGACTCGGTTGAGTGCGGCGCTGACCAGAAGAGCGGCAAAACGCTTGCCGGTGAGATTCTCGGCACCGACGCTGCCCATCAGAAGATGCACACCCTCCTGTGTCCGGAATATCTGTTGCAGACCGACCGCATTCTCTACCGGATTCGTCCCAAAGACGAGAAACATCCGGTCCTGCTGCCGGTCGGCGAGAGGGCACAATTCCGAATGGATAAAGACCACATGCGGCTTCGCGTGGAAGACCTGGACGACAAGGAGCGCGACTACATCGTGGTGTCGATGACGCCGAGGGGCGAGACGCAGGCGGCCGAGAGCCGGAAGTAGACTGTCGAGGCCGTTGATGGAGCCTCGTCGAGCTCGAGCGATGTACGATTGTCTGAACCGTTTGGCTAGGCGAAGCTTGTGCCCGAACTGCCTGACATCGTCGTTTACATCGAAGCGCTCGAGCAACGCATTCTTGGGCAGACACTCGAACGTGTACGCATTGCCAGTCCATTCTTACTGCGCACCGCCGACCCGCCTTTATCCAAAGCAGAGGACAAGGCCGTCGTTCAGTTGCGCAGGATGGGCAAGCGGATCTGCATCGGCCTGGAGGGTGACCTATGGCTGGTGTTGCATCTGATGATTGCGGGCCGGCTGCATTGGAAGAAACGCGGCGTTAAGGTCTCGCCGCCGCGCGGGCTGGCAGCGTTCGATTTCGCTAACGGAAGTTTACTTTGGACGGAGGCCGGCTCTCGCAAACGCGCTTCCCTGCACGTCGTCTCGGGAGAAGCGGGGCTGCGTTTACTCGATCCGGGTGGATTGGAAGTTCTGGAAACAGACCTGGCCCGTTTCGCCGCGGTTCTCACATCGGCTAACCATACTTTGAAACGCGCTCTTACCGATCCGCGGCTGTTCAGTGGCATTGGTAATGCTTATTCCGATGAAATTCTTTTTGAAGCGAAGCTCTCTCCATTGGCGTTGACGCAAAAGCTCAAGACAGAAGAAATCGAGCGGCTGTTCGCGGCGGTACGCGCGAATCTGGCCGAGTGGGTTGAGCGTTTGCGCCGCGAATCTGGCGATGCGTTTCCCGAGAAAGTTACGGCATTTCGCCCGGAGATGGCGGTGCACGGACGATACAAGCAGTCTTGCCCGCAATGCGGTGCGAAAATCCAGCGCATTCGCTACGCGGCGAACGACACCAACTACTGCCCAAGCTGTCAAACTCGAGGAAAGCTGCTTGCTGACCGGGCGTTGTCTCGACTGCTGCGCGAAGACTGGCCACGAACCCCGGAGGAACTCGAGATGCTGACTCGGGATTCGAAATGATACGTCGGGGAGAACGCCTTGCAGCAGCGTTAACATATCTGCCGGGTAGGGTCCTTCCACTCCGTAAATCCGCTCGCTTCGCGAGCGGACTTATTGCGCTCAGGATGACAGAGGTATAACGAAGGATCGTTACACCACAAAATACTTCGCCGCGGGATGGTGCACAACGATCGCCGACGTGGATTGCTCGGGCTCGAGCAGGAATCCGCTGGTCAAGCGCACCCCGACATTCTTTTCCGGATCGAGCAGCGTGAACAGCTTCGTCTGATCTTCCAGGTTTGGGCACGCGGGATATCCGAATGAGTAGCGTGAGCCGCGATATTTCTGGTGGAAGAGGTCGCGGATGTGTTGCGAGTCTTCGCCGGAGATCCCCAGCTCCTCTCGCATCTTTTTATGATGATATTCAGCCAGCGCTTCGGCAGTTTCTACGCTCAGACCATGCAGGTAGAGATAGCGCGTGTATTCGCCGCTTTCAAACAGGCGCTGGGTCTCCACAGAGGCTTTCGGGCCAATCGTGACTAGCGACAATCCAAGCACATCCATCTTTCCAGAAGACTTGGGAGCAAAGAAGTCCGCGATTGCGAGCTTCCGGCCTTCTCTCTGGCGGGGAAATGTGAAGCGCAGAATTTCTTTCCCCTGTGAAGCGCCGTTCCCACTGGGAATGAGAGAGTCTGGCTGGTACACAATGATGTCGTTGCCGTCACTCTGCGCCGGGAAGTATCCGTAGACGACTTTCGGCTCGAACAGACCGCTGGCGAGGATTTCTTCTTCCAACTTCTTCTTGATCGGACGATATTTTTCTTCGACCAACCGCGCATAGTCTTCCTGCGCCGCCGTCTTCAGCTGCCATTGGTTCTTGAACAACGCGGTGTCATTGATGTACTGGAAGAGTTCGCGCAGTTCGTAACCCTTTTCGACACGGACACCCCAGAATGGCGGAATCGGAATATTCGGCGCGTCGCTTACTACCGGGCTGCGCTCGGCAAACACAGGGCCGGTCTCTTCGTCGACGGCAGTGGCTTTGGCATACTCTTTGACGGTCCTTCCTTCTGCGAGCCGTCCTTCGCGTTGGCCACCGCCGGCGGCCAGGTCTTCCATGACGTGCAGTCCGGCAAAGGCATCTTCGCCGTAGAACACAGCGTTCGAATACTCGCGGCGTAGATCGTCTTCCACGTACTTGCGGGTGAGCGCGGCGCCGCCACAGATCACGGGATAGACGAGTTTCTGCTGTTCCAGATCCTGGATGACGTACTTCATCTCGAGCGTGGACTTTACCAGCAATCCGCTCAGCCCGATAGCGTCGGCGCTGTGCTCCTTGGCGGCGCGGATAATGACGTCGCCCGCTTGCTTGATTCCGAGATTGACGACTTTGTAGCCGTTGTTCGACAGGATGATGTCCACCAGGTTCTTGCCGATGTCGTGGACATCGCCCTTCACCGTGGCCAGCACGATCGTGCCCTTCTGGGAACCGGCTTTCTTCTCCATCTTCGGTTCGAGATAGGCAACGGCGGCCTTCATGACTGCGGCCGAGTCGAGCACCGAGGGCAGTTGCATTTTACGCGCGCCGAACAGATCACCGACGGTCTTCATGCCGTCCAGCAACACGGTGTTGATGAGGTCGAGCGGCGTGTACTGCACGAGCGCTTCTTCCAACAGTTCGTCCAGCGATTTTTTCTGCGCGCCCTCGCCCACGGATTTTTCGCCGTTGATGATGGCGTACTTCAGCTTGTCCTCGATGGAAAGGGTTTCGACATGGGCCGCGGTCTGTGCCTGAGGCTTGCCTTTCGTCCCGGCAAAGTGCTGCATGTAAACCTGCAGCGGGTCGCCGTTGGAAGCATCGCGGTAGATCAGCTTGCGCGCCAGCTCTACTTCTTCATGCGGGATCTTGTACAGTGGATAAATCTTCGAGTAGTTGACGATCGCAATATCAAGCCCGTTCTCCACCGCCTCATGCAGAAAAACTGAATTCAGCACTCGGCGCGGATACACGTCGAGGCCGAAGCTGATGTTGCTCACCCCTAGCACGGTCTTAACATCCGGCAATTCCTGCTTGATCCGCTTCACCGCGTTCAACGTCTCGATACCGGCTGTGCGGTATTCTTCCTGCCCGGTCGAGATCGGCAGCGTCAGGGTGTCGAAGATCAGGTCCACCGGGCGGATGCCATACTTCTTGGTCGCCAGATCGAAAATGCGGTGCGCGATCGCGACTTTCTTATCGGCGGTGAGCGCCATGCCTTCTTCGTCAATGGTCAGCGCGATTACGGCAGCGCCATAGCGCTTGGCCATGGGGAGTACTTTGGATGTCCGCTTCTCGCCGTCTTCGAGGTTAATCGAGTTGATGATGGCCTTACCGGGAATGCGTTTGAGTGCCTCTTCGACTACGTCGGCTTCGGTGGAGTCGACGAGGATAGGCGCTGGAACACGGGTGGCGACCTTCTCGAGGATCGACGAGATGTAGCCTTTCTCGTCCTCGCCTACTATGGCGCAGCACAAATCGAGCATGTGCGAACCTTCGTTCGCAAGTTTCTTCGCCAGCGCCAGGATGTCGTCGTACTTCTTGCCTTGCACCAGGTTGCGGAAATGCTCGACCCGGGTGGTAGTGTTCATCTCCTCCGCTACGATCAGAGGCTTTGGTTCTAGATCGAGCGGGACCGACGTGTATGCGCTCGAAGCCGCACCCACTGCCTTCACTTCCCTCTTGGCCGGTTCCAGTCCGCTGACAGCATCGACCACGGCTTTCAGGTGTTCCGGCTTGGTTCCGCAGCATCCGCCGACGATGCGCACACCGTAATCTGCGACGAAGTGTTTGTGATACTTCGCCAGTTCCTCGGGTGAAAGTTTGTAGACGGCGTGGCCGCCTTCGTTCTGCGGAAGTCCGGCGTTGGGCAGAATCGAAATATGCTTGGTCGAGTTCAGGCCAAGATAGCGGACTGCGTCATTCATCTCGACTGGGCCGGTGGCGCAGTTCAGGCCGATCACATCTACGTCATAGGGCTCTAAAGCGGTAAGCGCAGCGCCGATTTCGGTGCCGAGCAGCATCGTGCCCGACTCTTGCAGCGTCACCTGCACCGTGACAGGCAGGCGCTTGCCTGCTTTCTTCATGGCGTCAAACACGCCTGCCAGCGCCACTTTGGCCTGCAACAAATCCTGCGCGGTCTCGACGAGTAGAATGTCCACTCCTCCCTCGATCAGCGCAGTCGCCTGCTGCTCATACGAAGCGACCATCTCATCGAAGCTGACGTGTCCGAGCGACGGCAGCTTGGTCGTAGGCCCCATGGAACCGGCGACGAAGCGTGGATGATTATTGGTTGAAAACTGCTGCGCGATTTCTCTCGCGAGCCTGGCGGCGGTGATGTTGATTTCCTCGACCCGGCCCTCCAGGCCGAACTCTCTCAGGACAAGACTTGTCCCGCCAAATGTATTGGTCTCCACCACATCACAGCCGACCTTGAAGAAGGCAGCGTGGATGTCCTTGATCATGTCGGGCCGACTCAACACCAGTACTTCGCTGCAGTTCTCCTTGCCCCAGTAATCGTCCAGAGTGGGATTGCGGAGCTGGATGTTGGTCCCCATCGCGCCGTCGTAAACGACGACGTGCTCTTTCACGGTTTGGAGAAAAGTGGACATTTTAGAAACAGTTCCCGGTTCTCAGTTCTCAGTTTCCGGTTCTTAGTTCTTGTAAGTGTTTGCCAAGTTCTCGCTGAGAACTGAGAACTCTTTTACGCTTATAAACAAACGCCGGCCCGCTGAGGGACCGGCGTTGGATTGATCTCAAAATTGCGAAGTCTGCTAACTCCCTTGAGCTCCTGACGCCGGCGCGGCGCCCTCGGGCTCCGCTCCGCTGAACACGGCGTTGGAACCCATGTGAGCCGGCGTATTCGCCAGCAATTGCTCCTTGCGATAAATCAGGTTGCTGGCATTGAACGACGCCAGTTCGAATCCGTGGCCGTGGGTGATCGCGTCTGTTGGACACGCTTCTACGCAGTATCCACAGAAGATACATCGATTGTAATCAATGTTGTAAACCTTGGCGTAGCGCTCCGCGCCGGAGACGCGGTTTTCCGCGGTGTTCTCGGCTGCTTCTATGTAGATGCAGTTCGAGGGACACGCGGCCGCGCACAGAAAGCAGGCTACGCATTTCTCTAGGCCGTTTTCGTCGCGCTGCAGGACATGCATGCCGCGGAAGCGTTCCTGAAACTTGGCCCCCTTGAGCGGTCCGGGCCCGTCGGGGTAGTTTTCGACGATGGTGGGCTGGAACATCTCCTTGAAGGTGATGCTCATCCCTTGGGCGATGGCGCCGATGTTCTTGATCACGGACATGCTCTCCTAGTATAGCGGAAGGGATGAATGGCGAGTAGCGAGTGACGGCTGGATGGGGCCGATGGTTCTGGGCAACCGACGAAAGTGAACTAGTTTGGGGTGATGGCAGTCACAGACACTTCGAGGCGGCCCCTTATAGCTTAGGAACTAAAGGGGCTTTCCCAGTACAAGCCTATGACCAGCCGTCAGTTATGCGTCCTGCTCGCTTTTCTCTTCGCCTCAATTTTCTTTGCTGCCAGCGGCTTCGGTCAGGGCTCAAAGATGAAGTCTGGGTACGATCCGATTGAAGAGGCCGACCAGGACCGCCCTGAACGGCGGGCGGAGTGGATGCGGAGTGGCCGCGAGGCGCCTGAGGGACAATCTGCGGCGGAGCTGCGCGTGCGGGCACACCGCCAAAAGATGACGATGCGTGCGCAGCGTGAGGCAGTGGCAGCGAAGGCTAGAGCCGCCGGAGCGGGTGCTCCCGCACCCACGATATGGGTCGAACTCGGGCCAGCGCCGCTGGTCTCCGACAATAACTTCTTCGGGATGGTGTCCGGACGAACGACTTCGGTGGCGATTGATCCAAGCGACGTCACCGGCAACACTGTGTATCTGGGCGGAGCCTACGGAGGTGTGTGGAAATCCATTAACGCTGCTGCATCGCCAGCCAGCAGCGTGATCTGGACACCGGTGACGGATCAGCAGGCCTCGCTGGCTACGGGAGCGGTCTCTGTGAAGGCCGACGGTACGGTGGTCCTGCTTGGGACTGGCGAGCCCAACAACGCGATCGACAGCTACTACGGTGTGGGCATTCTGCGCTCCACCGACGATGGCGCAAACTGGACGCTCATTCCCTCTGCCGATGGCATAGCCCATCCATTTGCCGGGTTGGGCGTTTCCAAATTCGCGTGGAGCACGGCAAGTCCCAATAGCGTCGTGGCTGCCACCGCAACGACGGCCAAGGGCTTCAACGAAGGGAAGATCACGGCCAGTACGAGGCGCGGGCTGTACCTCTCCACCGACGCCGGCCAAACCTGGACATACCAGGCACTAGCCGACGGAAGCGCGCCGATCTCAGCGACTGACGTGGTGTATAACGCGGTTGCGGGAAAATTCTTCGCTGCGATTCGTTCGCATGGCGTTTACAGTTCAACCAACGGAATCAGCTGGACCCGGCTTGCCAACCAGCCCAATCCGACGGCGCTGAGTGCGACGAATTGTCCGCCCAGCGTCACCGGCAACTGTCCCATGTACCGCGGCCAGTTGGCGGTGGTTCCCGGCCGTAACGAAACCTATTTCTGGTTCGTCAATCTCAACAATTCAGGGCAAATGGTTGATGAAGGGATTTGGCGATCGCTGGATGGCGGCACAAGCTGGCAACAAGTCTCCGAGACGGGACTGACAAACTGTGGGGACAGCTTCGGCTGCGGGGTGCTGCAGTCGTTCTACAACCTGGAGATTGCCGCCGTTCCCGACGGCAGCGGAGTCACGGATCTGTACGTCGGCACGATCAACCTCTACAAATGCAAGCTGCTCAATAGTCAGACCACCTGCTCCACTGTGGATACGAATCTTCCCAGTGCATGGCTGAACCTGACCCACGTTTACGGAGACTGTAGCAGCAAAGCGCAGGTTCATCCCGACCAACACGGACTGGATGTTGGCATCGTCTCCGGCAAAGCGATCCTATACTTCGCCAACGACGGCGGGGCCTATCGGGCCCTGGATGGTTACACGGGCTTGAACATCGGATCCTGCAACACTCCGGGTAACAATCAATTTGATGATCTGAATGCAACAATCGGATCGATGACGCAGTTTGTATCGTTTTCGATTCACCCCACGGACCAGAACACCATATTGGGAGGAACACAGGACAATGGATCTCCGGCCAGCAATGCTGCAACGTCGAATCCACAATGGATTACCGTCAACGGCGGCGACGGTGGATATAACGCCATTAGTCCAACGACGCCGACGCAGTGGTTCAGCGCGAATACAGATGTCAGCATTCAGTCCTGCAATAGTGGAATCAACTGCAACACGAACACCTTCATACCGGTAGTGACCAATGCAACTGTGGGAGGGGACGCTGGTCCGTTTTACACGCCCTACATCCTCGACCCACAGAACTCGGACGAGATGCTGGTGGGGACCTGCCGGGTGTGGCGCGGGAGCACAGCAGGGACGGCTTTCTCGACACTCAGCCTCAACTTTGAGACCTTGAGCAACACCACTTGCACAGGAAAAGAATTCAACCTTGTCCGGGGGCTGGCTGCGGGCGGACTTAAACAAAGCAATTTCTCGAATGTGGTGTACGCCACGACGCAAGGCTCCGGCCCGAACTGTACCGGGTCCTGTGGCGGACCGTTTGGCGGCGAGGTTTGGGCCACAACCAATGCAGCTACGACGCAGATGTCCAACGTCACCGGCTCGATCAACCCGCTGAACTATACGATCTCGTCGGTGGCCATCGACAATTCCGACACCACCGGCAAAACGGCATTTGTCGGGATCATGGGGTTCGACGTCGGGCACGTCTTCAAAACGAGCAGCGCGGGAGGCGCGTGGACGGATTGGACTGGCACTGGACTCCCCGACTCGCCCGTCAACGCGCTGCTGGTGGATTCTGTTGCTGCGCAGGTGTATGCCGCAACCGATGAGGGCGTCTTCGTTAGCCCAACAGGCGCTGCCAGCTGGACCGAGGTTGGCCCCAATTCTCAGCCCGGAGCCACTGGCTATCTGCCCAACGTGCCGGTGTCGGCGATCCGGATGTTTAACTCCGGAGGCACCAGAAAGCTGCGGGTTTCGACCTACGGACGCGGCATTTGGGAATTCGCCGTGGCCGTCGCGCCGGATTTCACGAACGTGATCTCCGACTCGCTCCAAACCGTGTTCCCAAGTCAGAACGCCACCTTCCACGGAACACTGGCTGCGCAGAACGGCTACAACAATAGCGTGAATCTGAGTTGTATCGTTGGTGGGACGCCTCTTCCCACAACCTGCACCCTCAATCCGGCGTTCTTGCCCGCGCCAGGTAGCGGGACGTACATGGTTACGGCTGGCGGGGTCATCGGCGACTATAACTTTAGTGCCCATGCCGTCGGCACCGACGCAAACACGATCACGCACGATGCAACTGTGACGCTGCACGTAGTGGACTTCGGCCTGACTGCGCCGAATCCGAATACGATCACGGCACAGCAAGGTGGAACTTCAAACAGTGCAAGTTTCCAGGTAACCGCTGCGGGCGCGTTTTCGGGCACAGTGACCTTAACCTGCCCGATTGGCCTGCCTCTGGGAGCGAGTTGTCATTTCTCACCCTCGAATACCGTGAGCCCGACGTCGGGCAGCCCTTTCACAGTGACCCTGACGGTCAGCACGACGGGCAGCACTCCGACCGGAAATTTCCCCATCACCCTGCAGGCCACAACGCCGGGAGCCCCTGCACCCAAGACGCAGACCTTTACGCTGACGGTTACGGCGCCTCCCGACTTCACTTGGGTTGGTGGAGGCGCCCACACAGTACTCGCTGGACAAACGACTCGGTCCTATAACTTCACTGCTACGCCTATCGGTGGGCCATTTGGCGCAACCGTTACATTTGGCTGCTCCAACATGCCGGATGCGACTGTGGGTTGCGTCTTTAGTCCGCCACAGATCGCGGCGGGAGCGGGCGCGACTCCGGTGTCCTTGACCATTACGACCACAGGGCCAAATCCGGGCACGGGAAATGCAGCGCAGCGGCGGGCTGATCAACGCTCGCCGTGGCTGCCGTTGACGCTGCCGATTGCGGGCATCGCAATAGTGGGGATCGGGAGGCGTGGTCTGTCACGGCATCGGGCGATTGCCGGACTGTGCTTGTGCATCGGGCTGGTTGGCTGCGGAGGAGGTGGGGGCAGCAGCGGGCCACCACCACCAATCAGTGTCACGGTCAGCCCGGGCACGACGATCGACCTGTATGCCAACGAAGCAGGAAACGCATGGCCCGCGAATCTGACCCAGCAGCAATTCACAGCGTCGGTTAATAACTCCGGCAACCAGAATGTGACCTGGGCAGTCACGGGCGGGGCTGGTAATGGCTCCATCGAAAGCAGCGGAATGTACACGGCTCCGTCAGTGGTTCCCAGTCCGGCGGCAGTTACCGTCACAGCAACTGCGGCAGCAGGCGGAACCAATGGTACCGGCAGGCTCAACATCCTGATGCCGACTGTTCTGGGGACGTTTCCCAACATCACGGTGTCGGCGACCGAGGGTGTTGTGACGCACTCGCAGACAGTGTCCCTGACGGTGCAGTGAGGAAATTTGTGATTTGTGATTGGTAATTTGCAATCTTGGGCGTGGAGCGATCCGCGCCCTTTTGTTTTTGCCGTGCGTCGCGTAGAGATAGAGATAATGTTGCTTCGATTGCGGCGAAACCTCCGGGCAGGATGCGGTACCATCGGAGGCTGATACAGCTTTGCCATTACTAATTACAAATCACAAGTTACAAATCCCATGCACGACATCGCGGTAGTCGGCGGCGGCATTGTGGGGCTTTCGTTTGCGATGCAGGCAATCGAGCAGTTCCCACGCTTGCGGGTACTGATCCTGGAAAAAGAAAATGGCGTTGCGCAGCATCAGACAGGGCATAACAGCGGCGTTATCCACAGCGGGGTTTACTACAAGCCGGGATCGTTAAAGGCGCGGCTCTGTGTCCAGGGCGCGCGCGCGATGGTGCAGTTCTGCGCGCGCCACGGAATCGCGCACGAGGTATGCGGCAAACTGATTGTTGCGACCACCTCCCAGGAAGCGGAGTACCTGGTCGGTCTTCAACAGCGCGGGGATGCAAACGGCCTGACTGGACTCGAATTGCTTGGGACTGAGGCGATGCGCGAAATCGAGCCCCATGTGATAGGGGTAAAGGCGCTCAAGGTGCCGTCCACCGGGATTGTCGACTACGGCGAGGTTGCCCGAAGGTATGCGGAGATCGCAATGGCCCGCGGGGTGGAACTGAGAACCGGCGCCGAGGTTGCGGGATTCCGCAATTTAAGCGGGGGGATTGCCATCCAGACACGAGCTGGAGATTTTCCCGCCCGATACGTGGTCAACTGCGCCGGTCTGTACAGCGACCGCGTCGCGCGGCTGGCAGGACACGATCCGGGAATGATGATCGTGCCGTTTCGCGGCGAGTATTACGACCTGATCCCGGAGCGGGCAGATTTAGTACGGAATTTGATCTATCCGGTGCCTGATCCGCGCTTCCCTTTTCTGGGTGTGCATTTCACTCGACGCGTTTCCGGGACGGTGGATGCCGGTCCGAATGCGGTGCTCGCGCTGCGGCGCGAAGGCTATCGGCGAACTGATTTTCATCTCGGCGAAGCACTTGCAACGCTCACCTATCCGGGCTTTCTCGCGATGGCGCGGCGGCAGTGGCGATACGGGCTTGCGGAGTATCGCCGCGCGCTCCAGAAGAGCGCATTCGTAAGGTCACTGCAGCAGCTGGTTCCGGAGGTACGCGACGCTGATCTGGTTCCGGGCGGGTCGGGTGTGCGGGCGATGGCGCTTGCGCCGGATGGCAACCTGGTCGATGACTTTCTGTTCGTCCCCAAGGACCGTTTCCTGCATGTGCTGAATGTGCCGTCACCTGCGGCGACTGCATCGCTGCCCATCGGTCGAGAAATATTAAAGATCATTCCGATGCAATTTTTGAAGAGTTAGTCGCCAATCGCGCTTCCGCAAAGGCCATCGTCCTAGTGTAGTCTGGACACTCGCGATTCGAGGTCAGGAGAATCTGCATGGGTAAGAGTGTCACTCACAAGAAAAAGGTGGCGGTAATCGGTGCGGGCAAGATTGGTGGAATTCTGTTGCAGGCTCTTTTGCGTGACGGCCTGCTGTCGCCGTCGCAGACGTGGGCTACGGTGGCGCATCCAGAACGGGCGCGGGCGCTTAAGGACAAGTTGAAAGTTCATTCGGGGACCGACAACCTCGAAGCGGTGCGCGATGCCGACATCATTTTTCTCTGCGTGAAACCGCAGGTGGTCGTGGATGTCATACGGGAGATCCGGGCGCATGTGAATCCTAAGCAGCTTTTGATTTCCGTAGCCGCGTCGGTACCGACTGAGATGATCGAACGCGGTCTCGAGAAAGAAGTGCCAGTGGTGCGCGCCATGCCCAATACGCCCTGCGTTCTGGGCGCGGGCATGACTGCGCTCTGCAAGGGGCGGTTCGCGCAGAAGCACCATCTGGAAATAGCCTCAAAATTCTTCGACGCAGTGGGGCGCACGGTGATCGTGGACGAGAAACATATGGACGCCGTCACTGGGCTCTCGGCCAGCGGACCGGCGTATATCTACATCATTCTCGAGTCGCTGGCGGAGGCGGGCGTGAAGGTCGGCTTGCCGCGCGATATCTCAACTCTGCTGGCGGCCCAGACCACACTGGGCGCGGCCCGCGTGGTGCTCGAAACTGGCGATCACCCGGCGCTGCTGAAAGACGCTGTCACCACGCCCGCGGGCTGCACGATTGACGGCATCATGGAACTGGAAGAGGGCAAACTGCGCGTGACGCTGATCAAGGCGGTGGTGAAGGCAGTGCAACGGGCGAAGGAGTTGGCGTTTTCGTGATGGGCGAGAACCAGTTTGCCGCGCCGTAGCGCCTCAAGGCGCTCCTAGGATGCAACACTTACGGCAAATGCCTGAAGGCATGCCCTGATACGAATCGTACTGCATCACGGCCTTCTAGTCCGGTAGTGAGAACTTCAACGTGACATCAGTCTGGAACTCGGCGGGACGGCCCTGGACGCGATACGGTTCATAGCGCCAAGTGCGGACCGCATCGGCGGCGGCGGTGGCCAACAGCGGGTCGCCACTCACGGCGCGGGTCGATCCAACCGAGCCGTCGGCGCTGACCAGTACTTCCAAGACGACGTCTCCGGTACGATGAGCGGCTAGAGCATCGGCAGGATACTGTGGCTCACTGCGCTGGCGGAGGCGGCGCTCAGCCAGTTCCGGGGCGAGCCAAACGCGTGCAGTGCCGCCGGAAGTGGTGTCTCCAGATACCTCCGATGAGGATGTTTTGGGCGCGGCCGCTTTCATGCGGAACACGACTTTCCCGTGATCATAAACAACCAGTCCACCGGCGTTGGCGGGGGGTGCAGATCTCGTGGTTGAACTGGAACTCCCCGTCGGCTGCTTAGCATGCGGGGCCTGCGGCGTAGAAGTCTTCACCACATCCGCTGCTGGCAATGGCAGTGGCTTGTGTGCACCGGACGAGGACAGCCCCAGCCATCCGATGCGGGTTCCGATCATGAAGCTCACTGCAACCGCCAGGAAAATTGCCAAGCCGCCAAGAACCAGGCTCCAGATCTCGTACGGCGCTCGCGTCTTCTGCAGCTGGAATTTCGAGCCCAACCCGAACGGTTGCGGGCTCGGGACGGATGAGGTCGTCGGCGCCGGGCGCTGCTCCAGTTCGAACGCGGCCCGCCGAATGCGAGCAACCTCGCGGGCAAAGATTTCCAACAAATTCTGGTCGCTGTCAACAAACTCTGCCGGGTCGGTCGCGAACACCTCCAGCACGCCAACCAGTTCCTCGTCCTCCAGAACAGGCACAATCAGCATGGAGCGAATCCCCAAGCTGCGGGAGGTGGCTGCGTCGACGCGCGGGTCGGTTTCAGTATCCAGGCAGAGCTGGGACTGGCGCGTGCGCAGACATGCTCCAGAAAGACCATCGCGAGTATTCAAAGGGATGCCAAGGTCGGGAGCGTGCTCCCCGGTAGCAGCGCGGCAAACCATTTCATCGCCGCGCTTGAGGGCCAGCGCGGCCGCACGGGCGCGCGTGGCCGTGGCCGCTCGCACCACCAATTCATTGAGAACCAGGTCCAGAGCCAGGCCCGGCGGAAATCCGGCAGCGATTTGCCGCTCAAGAGCCTGAACCAGGTCCGGCTGGGCGAGCGGATTGGATTCGTCTTCTCGCGGCTCCGACCACGACATGGGTTGCGGGAACATGGCGACGTCCCGGTGGGCCTGCCGGACGTGGCGATCGAAAACAGGCTTGGAGGGGAGTTTCCCCCGAATCCAGAGAGAAGTCAATTCGCGGGACACTTACATCTTCCAGCTCTAAGAAACAGGGCCGCCCGCGAGGGCGGCCCGGATTGTAATTCGGAGAATCTTACTGCGCGAGTTCGTTGAAGAATGCCGGGCTGGGCACACCGGCAGCACTGGCAGTGATGGTCACGGATCCTGGAGCTGGCGGCAGAGTATAAAACTCCGACGCGGTCCCGGAATTGTCGGTGATGACGAGATTGCCGTTCGAGAACAAGCCTCCTGCACCACCGTCGTCAAAAGTGACGGCAACGCCCGAAACGGGGTTAGCGTACTGGTCGGCCACAATGACAGTAAGGGCCTGCGGCAGTTGCGATCCTGCGGGCCCAGCCTGACCATCACCGCCACTGACGGTCACTGCTGCGGCCGCTCCCGGGGTCACGGTTTCATGGAACTGCACGGAACCGGAACCTGCGGTAGCAGTGATGGTGACTGGGCCCGCGACAGTTCCCGCTGTGTAGGTCACGCTCGCAGTCCCACCGTTAGTGGTCGTCGCCGGGTTGCCAGTGAACGTTCCGGACGGAGCAGTGAACGTGACCGAGGCGCCCGACACGGCATTGCCCACCTGGTCCGTAACCTTGACCGTCAAAGCCTGAGGTAGAGGCGATCCCGCGTTCGTCGACTGGTTGTCGCCGGAAACGATGGCAACATTGGCCGCCGGTCCAACCACGGCTGTTTCACCAAACCTCAAGGCGTTTAGACCAGCAGAACTAGCGGTAACAAAGTATTTGCCTGGAAGGTTGGGTAACCGATACGTGGCGCGGGCTTTCCCGGTAGAGTCGGTCACGCCAGTTGCCGGAGTCAGGACCCCTCCCTTGCCGCCGTCGTCAAAGGTCACCGTCACGCCCGGGACCCCGTTCTTGTTCGCGTCCTGCACCATAACTCCGAGGGGAATTGGCAATACCGTACCAGCCGGCCCCGTTTGCCCCGGCCCGCCCGCGTTGACCATTCGCACCGGCGGCCCAGCAATTGCGGTTGCGGTGAGGGTCAGGTTGCCGAAGCCCGTGGCCGAAGCGGTCAGGGTATAAGTCCCAACCTTTGTCGGAAGCGTGTAGGTCGTGGACACAGCCCCATTGCTGTCAGTAGTGGCGGACGGTGGGTTGAACAAGCCCCCCTTGCCCCCGTCACTGAAGTTGATGGTTACGCCTGGAAATGGAGCGTTCGTATACGCCTGCACAGCCTGGATCTGGATGGGCTGCGGCAGAGCGCTCTGCACCTGTGCCGTTTGGTTCCCTCCCGAAGTCAAGGACATGAAGTGCCGCAGACCAAAGACTTCCAGCGTGGTCCGGGTCGCCATATACACCCTCCCATTGGCGACCGTCTGGGTTGCAAAATGGGATATCGCGGGCAAGAAGTCGCGCGCCAGCTGGTGGGAGTTGTACAGCATTTTCAACGTGATCGCATCATAGGCATACAGTTGATTGCTATTGAATACCCACACCAATCCGTCGCTGTTCCCGTTGGCAGAGATGGAAGGCGCATGCGCTCCGGTAAGCTTCAGCGGTGTCATAGCAATGGGAGTGGAGGAGAGCATCCCCCCCGACACTGAAAACACCTTGAGTGGGTCGGCCTTCGCGCTGAAATACATCCGGTCATTCCAATACACCGGCGAGCCTCTCATGGAACCGATGACGCCCACCAATTCCTGGATGATCTGGCTGTCGTTCGGGGCATACATTCCCAGATTGTCGCGATTGAGCACGTAGATAGTGCCCTGCTTGCCAGTAGCGACGATCACGTGTGGAAATGGGTCGCCCTGATCGGGCAGGACTACGGGCGAGCAGCCGCTGAGATCAAGGTCATGGGCGTTCAGAAACGCCACCGACCCTGGAATGAAATAATCCATCAGTTCCAAATTGCCGGAAAGCTTGAGGACGGCGTGCGTGTAGCCTTGCCCGCCGACGTCAACATCGAAATTTCCTTCCGACGTCAACGGATAGATGAATCCGTCAGCGTCGGCCGCCAACCCGCCGCCGGCCTGCCAAATCGAGGTCAGACCGTGATCCGGATTGGTATTGAAGACGCCATTTTGCTGCAAGGTCGTGGCGTTATATCCCAGCACCCAGGAGTAATTGCCGTCATTGCAGTAATTCGATCCGAAGGCGAGGTACACGTTGCCATTGAGCAGCAGCAGGCCGGGACGATTCTTCTGGTGGAGACTGTTAAAGTTGACGACGCTTCCGGCCTTGCTGGTGGTCGTGGCGGTAATGGTGACCGGGCCGCCCAATTTCTCCTGCCCGGTTGCGAGATCCAAAGCATGCAACTTGTGACGAACCGTGCCGTTCTCTAAGGTCTTGGCTACCACATAAATGGTGTTGGTGTTGGTATCGATCGCGGGCGTGGCGACAATCCCTTCCTGCGTGAAACCCGGGCCATGATCCTCGGTAGTTGCGCAGGGCAGGAACGGACCGCTGGCGGTGGTAATGCCGTTGGCAGGATCAGTGAAGTTCACGTGCCAGAGCGGCGCCGCGTTGCCGCCGGCGTTGCTTTCCGCGTCAAAGGCGTATACCGAATCCGCCATGGTCGCCACGTATACGACGTTGTGGGTGCCCTTGCCAGGGATGTCGACATTGGGCATATACAAGGGCTGCGCCAATGCCTGGTAGTCCAGTGGGTAGTTGAAGAGACGCCCGAAATTATTCTTATCGACGTTGCTGGGGGAAAGCAGGAACTCATTGGTGTTGGCCCCGCTACGGGCGTTGTCGCCGTGACTGGTGGGAAATGGAACTTGCGCAAAAGCGAAAGGGATCAGGGTCAGAACAAACAGACTCGCACCCAGAAGCCTGGCGGCTGAGTGCGGCCAATTGGTCGAATTTGTGTGGGAGAATGGAACAGAACTTGCATTTCCCACCTTATCGAGTGAACAGATGAACCTCACCGCTAGGTTCCTCCACAGAATTATGTCCGCTAACGGAGCCGTAATATAGAGAAGACAGCAGTTGTTGAGCCAGTGAGGGAGTGTGCTCGCGAATGCTAAAGGGTTCTGGGATCGCAAGTTCCTTATATCATGTGATTTCCAACGCCATGAGGGAAAATGTCCAGCCTGCAACTCTTTGCACACTTTGGAACTTTTACGTCGGCTCCGACCTAGTAATCAAATCGTAATCGCAGGGAGAAAGTCCGCGGCGGGCCAATCGCGGTTCCTGAGAATATGCTGGCAAAGTTAATCACATTCAGACGGTCATTCAGGTTTCGGATGTCTCCTTGCAATCGCAGTGCGCGCTTTTCTTTTCGATACATATCCACCGCTGCCGAGAAATCCACTGCCAACGACGGCTTTACCCTGCCAGCGTCGAGATTCACACGGTCTACTATGGCTTGGCCAAACTGAGCAATCAGCGTCTCCAGGTCTTCGCCGCTAAGTTCCACCGGGAGTCCGGTGCCATACGATGTCCTGACAGCTATCCAAAACCTTGACGAGGGTTGATAGCGTACCTGCCCGTGCACGGTGTGCCGTTGGTCTTGCGAAACCCAGGTCCGATCATGAGAATTGAGCTCTTTCGCAGCATCCTCGCCCAGGAAGAGTCCACCCACCACTGGCAGACGGGCCGAGGCCACCTGGTAGGAGTAGCTGACCCATGCCGTCACCGGCCCCCACTGCGGGAGAGCAAGTTGGCTTTCGACGCCATAGATATCCGCGGAGCTCAACGCGATCGGAAAACCCACGCCCGTGTTGAGCAACACGTCGTCGTCGGCGAAATTGTGCAACTTTCGCCGGAACACATTGGCAGAAACGTGAACTCTCCGGAATAGCTCTTTCGTGGCGCCCAGTTCGTAATAATTCCCGCGCGTGGGCCGTAGCGGTAGTTGAGCGACCTCGTCGTCCAGCGTGCGCACTTTCGCCGACGTGCTCAGCAGCAGATTCTCGATCGCGGAAGTAGTGAAGACACGGTCATATGATCCGCGAAACACCACACCTAGCTTCGGCACGTACCACGCAAAACCTATGCGAGGACTCCACGCCGATTCTTCCACCTGCACCCGGTAGTGGTCGAACCGGATGCCTGCACTGAGGTTGAAATTGCCGAAGTGCATGTTGTCCTGGACGAAGATTGCCTGCTCGCGGTCGTGACCTGAGTCGTGAAATACAAAATCCAGGGGCGTCGAAGGATCGAAAATCGGATGGCCGTTAATCTCGGTCGCCGTAATGTGGTATGAGAATCTTTCGTGAACAAAAGTGTAGATCGTGTCTACGCCTGCTTTCAGTTCATGACGCTTGAAGGCGGCTGCGACCGTGCCACTTACATAACTCTCGCGAAACCCGCGATCCTGAAAAACCGCGATTGGCGTGGAAAGCGGATTGGAGACCAGTCCTGACTCTGCGTCTCGGACTCGGCCCTGCACTGTGCCCATCACATTAGCGGAGAAGGTATGTTGATAAGTGAACTGTCCTGCGACTTCTTTATGGTTGCGGTCCTGCCGCTGGCCGTTCTCCTGCTGGATCAGTTCATTGGGAACAAGCAGGCCCGATCGCGAAAAACGTACCGAAAAACGCAGCCGGTCTTGTGGCGTCAGGTCCCGTTCAAAACTTCCCTTAACCCCGGCCATGGTCGCGCGATTGGTGAAGTTCTCCAGCACCGGCGGATCGAGAAAGCGGTCGGTGCGTGCGCTTTCCATGCTCAGACCAAACACATTATGTCCGTCGAAATAGCTGGTACCGAAGTAGCCGTTTGCCGTATCAAAGCTGCCTCCCCCCAGAATGACGGTGCCATGTATGCCCCGGGCGGGATTGCGGTCCGTCACGGTTTCGATTACTCCTCCGACCTTGCGACCAAACTCGGCGGGAATACCGGAGGTGTACACCTTCACCGACTGCACATCGTTCAGATCCTCAGAGGCGGAAAACGCGGGCGAACGGTTATTCAGAATCGGCAATCCGTCCTCTACATATTGCGTATCGTATTCGGCGCCCCGCGGATGCAACACTCCATTCGCCTCGAGCAGCCAGCCGGGTTGAGCCTGCACAACCTCGATCGCTTGCCGTCCGGGAACTGTGGCGGCCCAGTCGCGCAGCGTGACAGCTCCAAGTTGATATGTGTTGCCGGTATTGATCGTGTCCAGCAGCGTGTCGGAATCCTGCACGTTCACGGTCTGGGTGACGGAGGCGACCGCCAGCGCGGCCGAGAATTTCAATGGCAGTTCAGAGCGGATTTCAATCAGCGCGCTATAAGGAGCGAATCCGGTTTGCTGCAGCGTCAACTTGTAGCTGCCCAACGGCAGCTTCCGGGCGGTGTATTCGCCGGACGGGCTGGTGTCGAAACTTAACTCAAAGTGGTTGGCCTGGCTGTTAAGCGTGCCATGGGCCGACAAGGTAGCCCCCGAGGCGTCGGCCACTGAGAGGCGCAGTTCGCCGGAACGATCCTGCGCAGTGGAGCCCGGCGGCGAGGCAACCAGGAAAGCCGCAAGCACTCCGGCACTTAAGAAAGTATGCTTCACCCTGATTCTCTTGGATACGCCGGGGGCGCGCGGTCTGGCGATTATTATATCTGGGCCATGGCAGCTGCTTGGGGGCCTTTCGGATGACTCAGAGCCCAAGGCAATAGAATGTTGCCTATTCGTAATTCATTAACCCTAAATGACGGTGGATCGACCTTCGCGTTTTCCCCTCACCTCCGAGCAGCGTCACGCCGTCAGCGCCAGCTTTCTCGGCTGGACCCTGGACGCCTTCGACTTCTTCGTCCTGGTGTTCTTGGTGGACGTGCTCGCCGAACACTTTCACGTCCCGCCGTCCAAGATCATCTTCACGACTGCCCTCACACTCGGGATGCGTCCGCTGGGAGCGCTCCTGTTCGGTTTGCTCGCTGATCGCTACGGAAGACGCACCCCGCTGATGGTGAACGTCGTGTTCTTTTCCGTGGTGGAGCTGCTCTGCGGCTTCGCTCCCAACTACACCGTGTTCCTGATTCTGCGCGCGATCTACGGCGTCGGGATGGGAGGAGAGTGGGGCGTGGGGGCCTCGCTCGCCATGGAGAGCGTGCCGGCAAAATGGCGAGGCACGATTTCTGGAATCGTGCAATCTGGCTATTCCTGCGGCTATCTGCTGGCGGCGGTGGCCGCGAAGGTAGTCCTGCCGCTCTGGGGCTGGCGCGCTATGTTCTGGGTAGGAGGCCTTCCCGCGCTGCTGGCGTTCTATATCCGTTACAAAGTTACCGAGTCCGAAGCGTGGAAGCAGCATCGGATGCCGGGTTTCCGAGCGATCGTCAGCACGGCCGCATCGAACTGGAAGCTGTTCGTGTACATGGTCGGAATGATGAGTTGCATGCACTTTCTGTCGCACGGGACACAAGATCTCTACCCACATTTTCTGAAGTCCGTACACAGCTTCTCTACTGCAACTGTGGCCAATATCGCCATCCTCTACAACATCGGATCTCTGTTGGGAGCAGTAATCTTCGGACAGCTCTCCGAGCGCATCGGCCGACGGCGAAGTCTGGTGAGCGCCGCGCTGGTTTCGTTGTGCGTCATCCCGCTCTGGGCATTTGGGAACAGTCTGGCAACACTGGCGCTAGGCGCGTTCCTAATGCAAGTGGGAGTGCAGGGAGCGTGGGGCATTATTCCGGCGCACCTAAATGAACTCTCTCCAGCGGCGGTGCGCGGCCTGATTCCGGGATTGGCGTATCAATTGGGAATTCTGGTCGCTTCGCCCGTGAATAGCATTGAATATGCGCTGCGGGACCACTTCGGGTACTCTCGTGCCCTCGCCGGATTCGAGATCGCCAACATTATTCTGCTGACGATCGTGGTCAGCCTGGGACCGGAGAGCAAGGGCAAGGAATTTCTCGCGGAAGCGCGGGATCGGGCTGGGCCTTAGCTGATCCCCCGTGGGCTTTGACTCGGGTACCGAAGTCGAAAGCTTGAACCACGGGGGACACAGGGGTCACGGGGGAAGACTCAACTTCGCGGACTCGCGCCGATCCTGAATCTCCCGCCAAGGGGGACGGTGATCACCCGCTGCTGTGACATTCCGATTCCCGTTTTTGCTCGGGGACTACGGATGAATACTGCACAGACGGGGACAAGCTCAGAAATACTGCTACAGTAGATTTTGCGGGAGGAGCGGGGCAGACCCGCCCAATTTAACCAGAGAGAGTTTCATCCATGCGCATCGCGGTAGTTGGGTCCGGTTATGTCGGTCTGGTTACGGGAACCTGTTTCGCAGATCTGGGGCACGATGTCGTGCTGGTCGACAACGACGAGCAGAAACTCGCTGAACTTCGAGCCGGAAACGTTCCGATTCATGAGCGCTTTCTGCCCGAACTGCTGGCGCGACAGCGCGACAACCGAATCCGGTTCTCGGGCGATCTGCAGGCGGCGGTGCGCGAGTGTGACGCGACTTTTATCGCAGTAGGAACGCCTGCTACCGACCGCGGAGAGGCCGACCTGTCCTACGTGGAATCGGTGGCGCGGGAAATTGCAGGGGCAGTGGACAGCTACAAAGTAGTGGTGGAGAAGAGCACGGTTCCGGTCTACACCAGTCAGTGGATTCGCACCGTTGTCATCCGAAACGGGGCCAATCCTTCCTCCTTCGATATTGCTTCCAATCCGGAATTTCTGCGCGAAGGAACGGCCGTCACCGACTTCCTTTACCCCGATCGCATCGTGGTAGGAGTGGAAAGCGAGCGCTGCGCAGAGGTCTTGCGTAAGGTGTATGAGCCTTTGACCAGCGGGGCGTACTACAACCGTGCGGATGCGATTCCGCGTCCGGATCGTGCTCAGATACCGCCACGACTGATCATCACCAGTACCAAGAGCGCGGAGCTGATCAAGCACGCCTCCAATGCGTTTCTCGCCATGAAGATCTCTTTCATCAATGCGGTGGCGTCAATCTGCGAGTCGGTGGGGGCGAACGTCCAGCAAGTATGCGACGGGATCGGCACCGATTCCCGCATCGGGCCGCGCTTCCTGAATCCCGGGATCGGCTATGGCGGCTCATGTTTTCCCAAAGACTTGATGGCTTTCCGCGCAGTAGCAAAAGAGTGCGGCTATGACTTCCGGCTGCTCGACGAAGTCTTTCGTATCAACGAGGACCAGCGGCATCGTTTCCTGCGCAAGGTGCGCAGTGTCCTGTGGACCTTGCGCGGCAAACGGCTGAGCGTTCTGGGACTGGCATTCAAGGGTGGGACGGACGACATCCGCGAGTCGCCCGCCATTCTGCTCGTACAGGAATTGCTGCGGGAAGGCTGCCATATCTGCGCATACGATCCCGCCGCGATGGAGCGAGCGAAAGAAGTGCTGAACTCCAGCGTAGAGTACACGGCAGGTCCTTATGAGGCAGCCACCGGCGCCGACGCGCTGCTGATCCTCACAGAATGGGAAGAGTTTGCCGCTCTCGATCTGGACCGCCTGCGCAAGCTATTGAAGTATCCGATCGTTATCGATGGGCGGAATCTATATGATCCCGCCACCATGTCGGCGCATGGCTTCTCGTATTACAGCGTGGGCCGTCCCGCTGCGTTGACCGAGGATTTGCCCGCCGGAATCCGGCCCGACAAAAGGGAGCACTCCTGAATTGATGAAACCTGCACGCGCGCTGGTAACCGGGGGAGCGGGTTTTCTCGGTTCTCATCTCTGCGATGCTCTGTTGGGAGACGGTTATGCGGTAGTAGCCGCTGACAACCTGCTCACCGGACGGCTTTCCAACATCGAGCATCTGCGCAATGACTCCCGCTTTGAATTTCTCCAGCAGGACGTTTGCTCTCCGATCGCATGCGGCGCGGTGGACTACGTCTTTCACTTTGCCAGCCCGGCAAGCCCGGTAGACTATGCAGCCCACGGAATCGAGACGCTGCGCGTGGGATCCTACGGCACCTTTGAAGCGCTGGAGGTCGCGCGACGACATCGAGCCAAGTTCATGATGGCTTCCACATCCGAGTGTTATGGCGACCCGCGGGAACATCCGCAAACCGAGACTTACTGGGGACACGTTAATCCGATCGGGCCGCGCTCAGTTTATGACGAGGCCAAGCGTTTTGCCGAGGCCGTAACCATGGCCTATCACCGTTACCACAAGGTGGATACGCGCATTCTGCGCATCTTCAACACTTATGGGCCTCGCATGCAAATCAACGACGGACGCGTGATTCCGAACTTCATGTGCCAGGCGCTTCGAGGAGAAAACCTGACGGTCTATGGCGATGGCACCCAGACGCGCAGTTTCTGTTACGTCAGCGACGAGATTGATGGCATTGTTCGCTTGTCGCGGTCTTCGGAGCACGAACCGGTGAACATCGGGAACCCGACCGAGTTTACGATTCTGGAGTGCGCCAAAAAGATAATTGCGGTGAGCGGATCGGCGAGCACAATTCAATTCGAGCCCTTGCCACAGGACGACCCCAAACAACGGCGTCCGGATATCTCGAAGGCCCGGCGGTTGCTGAACTGGGAGCCCAAAGTGGATCTCGAGACGGGGCTGAAGTTGTCGCTGGAGTATTTTCGCAAGGCGGTACAAAAAAGCGGCGCGCTTCACTAGCGGGGTAGTTCGTCAAGAGTCGGACCGGCTGCGAGCAGGGCCAGTAGACGCAACACTTCTTCGCGCTCGGCGGCATCGTCAAATGTGAAGCGTACGCCCATCCCAAAGCCGGGATGAACAGCCAGCACCTGGCCCCGTATCTTCAACTTCATTTCAGCGGTGCGCACCACGATTTCAACACTATTTTGTCCAGCGAGCGGGGACGGCATCTCGACATAACATCCGCCTTCGCTGATATCCGAAAGGGTGCAGCGATTGGGAACGGTGCTTCCCAGACGGTAGAGTTCAGCTCCCAGCTTGCAAGGAAAGCGGCGCTCTTCGCGGCGATTTGCGCCGAGACCAGCGCTTTTGGTCCCGGTCTTTGGCTCACGATCGACGCGCGGCACGGGCGCGACGGGCGGAGCAGGCCGGTCTTGCGTCTGGCGGAAACTGTTTTGCAGGAGCCAGGCTTGCATGAGCCGTCGCGAAGCCTGGGGCACATCCACAAAACGAATTCCGGTTCGACCGCTGGCGTCCTGCCAGGCGACTTCGCCCGACAAGCGAACGGCTTGCTCCTGGCCGGGAAGCGCAAACTGGAAGTAGACCTTGCACGCGGGAGGAAGCGTACTGCCGCTGCGCACGGAAGTCCCACCGTCGCTTAGGTCGACCATGGTTGCGCGCAAATCCTCGGTGCCGGGATAGGCAACACTGGTCGGCGAATTGACTGGAATGCGCGGAGTTCGCCGGCGCTCGCGACGCATCAAGCCGCGCGCGGCGCGCAGACTCAGCCGGGTACGTTCGAGAGAAAGCGGCCGGTAAAGAACAAAATTCGCCCCGAGACCAAATACTGGCCGGGCACTGAACTCGCCGTCCACAATGGCGACCAGCAGCGTATTGCGGCTCTTGCGGGTTTGCCGCAACTTGGCCAAGAATTCTTCGGAGCTTGGATCGGTCTGGTAGTCGAGGATCACGGCGTCGAATTGCTCTTCGTTCAAGCGCTCCAATCCTCGCGAGATGGAGGGCGTCTGTTCCACCGTCATTCCCATCTCACCCAGGACACTACTCAACAACTTGGCCGAGTCCTGGTCCGGGCACACCACGAGAACGCGCAGATCCATGATGTCAGCATCCTAGGGTCGCGCCGATGCCAGCGACAAGTTACCTGTGTCATCGGAAAACTTTAGTCATCTGGACTTTCTTACCACCCGGTCTAAGCTGACAATGCGTGCGGGAATTTTTCTGTGCGCAGATCCCTACACCCAGGACCCCTGGCATGGCAACGAAAACCGGCACTTGGCTGATGGCGATCGGCTGCTTCATTGCATTCGTCGGCCTGTGCTTTTTGCCCGCCGCCTTCGGTCCCGATTCCGACCGAACCATGCTGGGCGCCGGAACCATGGTGATCGCGATTGGCGTGTTGCTGATATCCGGCGGGTTCTACATCAAGGCGCGCGCGCTGGGCGCGACGGCCGCGCCGGCCGGGGCGACCGCGAGCGCAAAGCGAAATCGTAAATCCATCTGCGACCGTTGCGCACAGGAAGAGCCGGTGATCCAATGCCGCGTACACCAGCTTCATCTTTGCGCCGATTGCTTGAGTAACCACTACGATTTCCGGTCCTGCGCCTACGTTCCCAGTACCCGGCGCGGCGCGCCTGCGAAGTCCACCGCAGCGGCCTATTCGCAAACCACCTCCAGCTAAACTTTCGTACTGTCCGGCCGATTACATATCTGAAGGACAGTGTGCGAAGGTGCGGTGTACCCCGGTACTTTGACGCGTGTCCTAACAGTTCCTACCATCAGCAATGGTCAGCACTGGATGCGAGGGCGGTCCGCGCAGGATTGCTCTGCTGTCTGGCAGCCAACTTTCTTGCAAGCACGGCGCGGGGATTACAGTTTTTCGGCAACGCTTATGAAAAGCCTGCGAACTCAAGTATCGCATCGGAACAGCGGATTCAGTCTGCTGGAAATGGCTGTGGTGTTGGCCATCCTGATCATCGTGTCCACGATTTCACTCATGAGCCTGCAACCCGTGCTGAAGCAGCAGCGGGTCAACAATGCTTACAACACGGTGCTGTCGGCTTTGCGGCAAGCGCGTGACAACTCGGTGGCGCAGCGCACGTCTTACGTGGTCACGCTGGATAGCAGTACGACTCCGCCCAGCGTCACGGTCGCGCCGACGTTCGCGGGACCCCAGGGTATCCAGAAGTCTGTGACCTACACACTCCCTACCGACGTAAAATTCTCAGCCGAACCTGGCATCCCGACCGTGAACTCGAAAACTCCAGACAGTTTTGGCGTCGGTGCCAAAGCAATTGATTTTGGGTACACCGGTCAGGGCACGGGCGTAGGCGGCCAAAACCAGGTCTATTTTTGCCCGGACGGTTCGGCACAGGACGCAGCCGGCGGCGTCGGGCAATGCTCCGGCAACATGAGTGACGGTGTGGTGTACATCGCGCGTCCCGGAGAACTCTTGAGTTCTCGCGCCATCACGGTGTGGGGCGCGACCGGACGTATTCGGGGATGGCGCCTGTACATCAACGGCGCAGGAGGTCCAGCTTGGCAACGACAATAGTCGCAGGCAAAAACATTCTCCCTAAACCGCAGCGCGGGTTTTCACTGATCGAAGTTGTGATTTCGATGGCGGTGCTCACCGTCGGCCTGGTCAGTCTATTGGGCGTCTTTGGCATCGCGATGGCCGCCACCCAGGGTTCGCAGCAGGACATGATCGCCAAACAACTGGCCAACGAGGCGATCGAGAGCATCGTGACGGCTCGCAATACTGCGCAATTGCAATGGAGCGCTATTCAGAACGTCTCTGACGGCGGCATCTTCCTGAACAACTATCAATCGATCTACACCGCCGGAGCCGACGGCATCTTGGGCACCGCTGACGACATTTCAGGGGGAACACTCCAGACTCTGACCGAGCCTGGGCCGGACGGGATTTACGGAACTTCCGATGACATCAAGCTTCCCCTATCGAACTACCAGCGTCAGATTCAGATTCAGCCGGTCACGGACGTCAACGGGAACGTGGTTCCTTCGCTGCGGGCAGTCAACATCACGATCCAGTACACCAACCCCCGGTTGCGTGTGGCGAAAACGTACGTTCTCACTTCGTTTGTTTCGCAGTTTCGGTAAAGGGGGAGTATGAGCCACCGATTCACAGTTCGCGACAAAGGTTTCAGCTTGCTGGAAATGATGGTCTCCATGGCTCTCGGGACCATTGTCTTGGCCGCCGCCGCGGGGATGTACAGCAAAGGCCTGGCCGCTACTTGGTCGGTTTCCCAGCGAGCGGAGATGCAGCAGGACTTTCGCGCCGCCGCCAACATCCTGATCAAGGACGTTAGCATGGCGGGCGCGGGCATGGGCAATAACGTTCAGATCGCCCTGCCCTCAGGAAACGGAGTTCAGCTTCCCGTCTACGGCTGCGACCAGACTCCCAAGTGCTACATCAACGGCGGAGCCGTGGCCTATCCTACTCAACTGGTAGGCGGCGTCAACGTCCCCTATATTTACGGGCTCATTCCGGGATGGAAGTTCGGCCCCACGATTAACGCGGCCGCAGGTCCAACCGACGTTATTACGGTCGTGAATGCCGACACCAACTTCCTGCTCAACTGCTATGCCGTGAGCGTCACCAGCGCCACCGTGGTCAAATTCACGCTGAACGCTCCTTTGCCTGTAACTTGTGTCGTCCCGCCACCGTTGCTTGCGCCGCAGCAGCTTGATAGCTCGGTGGTGGGGCTCACGCCTGGCGATCTGATTCAGTTTCAGGTGACGATCGGCGCCGGCGCCGGGGCTACGAGTTCGACGGTGCTCGGCGAAGTGACGAACGTCACGAAGACTTCACCCAACACCTGGGACGTGACTTTTGCCGCGGGTGACCCGCTGAAGATGAATCAGCCCACGGCCGCCGCCGGCAGCATCAAGCAAATCGTAGGTGGCACCGGATCGGCGAACAGAATTAATGTTGTTTCCTACTACATTGACAACACCATTGCTCCTCCGCGACTGATGCGCCAGATCAGTGGACATACCCCTGTACCAGTGGCAGAAAACGTCGCCTTCCTGCAGTTCAGTTATGACCTCTACAACTTCAATACCGGGGCCGTACTGATCAATCAGGCGGACGGCGGCGCTTCCCAGGGCCTGACCCCCAGCCAGATCACCAAAGTCAACATCGTGCACATGACCGTGAGCAGCACGCTTCACGGGACTATGGGGTATCAGGGACTGGATCTGCAGACTTCCGTCAGCGCACGCGATCTGACGTTCAGGAACAACTATCCGCTGACCAATGGCCCGTAACGGTCGAGTTGCTTGGGAGGAATGACATTGGGGATACCAATGAGGAGTTACACGATGAGCAGCACGAAACTTCGATCACAGGGATTCACGCTGATTGCGACGCTGCTGTTGCTTCTGCTTCTGTCGGGCATCGCCATCGGTCTGATGATGATGGTCAATACCGAAGGCAAGGTGGGTGGGGTCGACCTGCAGAGCAACGTCGCCTATCACAACGCCGAGGGTGCGGTCGAAAAGATGACCTCCGACCTGGCGGCTACCTTCAAGTCGGTCCAGTCGCCGCAGCCCAGCGACATCTGTGCCTTGAGTTCTTTGCAGCCCAGCATCGTGGGAGTCACCTGGAAAGACTATCAAGTACAGCCGGCCTCCGGTTGCAGCGCTCCCTTGTCGAATAACTACGGGCAGATCCAGAGTGGACCGAACCAGGGCTTGTGGGCGCAGATTATTCCGGTGACCATGCTGGCCACCGCAGCTCAGGCGGGCGGCCAGGAAGTCAGCATGATGCGCACCGCCCAGGTCGCACTGATTCCCGTTTTCCAGTTCGGCGTGTTTTCAGAGAGCGATCTCGCTTTCTTTAGCGGTCCCAATTTTGATTTCGCCGGACGCGTACATACCAACAACGACTTGTACCCGGAGGTCGGCAACGGCAGCACCCTGACATTTCACGACAAAGTAACGGCATTCGGCAATGTTGTTCGCCAAAACTTGCCCAATGGATTCACCACAGGCACGAACTATACCGGAACCGTCCTGATGCCGACCGCCGCCCAAGGTTGTGACGGAGCGAGGCCGGCTTGCCGAGCCCTTGGCTTGACGGAAGGTAGTGTGACCGGCGCAGGCGGAAACCCGCCCCAGTCGGGACAAAATGGACTGTGGCCCACCATTTCATTGAGCAACTACAACTCCAAGGTAGTTGACGGCAACTATGGCAACGCCGGTGGCACCGGAGCCAAGAACCTCCAACTGCCCTTTGTCAACGGAACAAATTTTCCTTACGAGATCATTCGACGACCACCAGCCGGCGAGGCTGCGGGATCCGCGCTTGGATCCTCACGTGAATACAACCTGGCACAAATCCGCGTCCTGCTCAGCGACGATCCTGCGGAGTTGCCGGGTGGCGCTGCGGATGCCAACAACGTCCGCTTGGCTAACGTGCCCGGCAGCAACCAGTTCGGCATTGCTACTTCGATTCCCGCTGGTCTGCCTGCGTTGGCCGCCGGCAATACTTACAACCTGTACTTTGCGGCCGGGACCAGTGCGATCCCGGATCCCTCTTCGTGCACCGCAGTCTCAGCAGCGGGGCCGACCTGTCCGCCTCTCAACACTAGTGGCGCGGCAACACCACTTGCATTCGACTGGCCTTTTGCCCCAGCTGCCCCTATTGCTGGCGCTCAGACCTTGGTTCCTGCTGGCGCTCCTAACTTGATAGCTGCCGGGGCTCCCGGACCAGTAGTTACGCTTTGCCCTCCTGCCAACTCGAACCCGGCGGGATGCGCTCCCGTGTACCCGTATGAGGTCACTACGAATCTTGCCAATGCCGCCACCTGGAACATGATCGACGGCTGGCTGCGGGTTGAGTACAAGAACGTCGCCGGCAACTGGGTTCCGGTAACGAACGAATGGCTGAGCTTGGGATTTGCTCGAGGAACGGTTCCGCCAGTAACGATTGCTGGCAACGTTCCCCCGAATAACAATCCCATCAATCCCAATGCGATCCTGCTCCTCCAGCAACCCGCAGATCGCAACGGGGACGGCGCCGTTGATCTCAATGGTCTAGCTCCCGTCTGCATAACTTTGTCCGGAGTCCCCCCAAAATGCACCAAATGGAACTACGGGCGCCCCCCCGAGGTAGTTAGCGATTTCTTGATGACCGGTGCGGGCAGCACGAGTCCCTATTTCGGAATCACCAATGCTGGCACCGTCAATCAGAGTCTCAGCAAAAACAATTGGTATCCGATCAACTTCTACGATACCCGTGAAGGTGAAACCCGCGACGTGGCCGCAGGCAACAACTCTTGCGCGGCGACCGGAGTGATGAACGCGGTCGAAATCGACGTGGGGAACCTGAAAAGATGGCTATGGGGTCAGACGGGCGTGAACGGCCCCAATGTTGACTTCGCAACTCAGAATGGTTGGGTGCTGTATTTCTCCGATCGCCGGGGAATGCTGCCCAATCCGAATCCACCCTACAATGGCGTTGCAAAATCGGGAGACTCCGGCCTGGAGGATTCGATCAATGCTGCCTCTGCGGCAGGCGTCACGGATGGTGTTCTGGAACCCAAGTCCGGCGGAAATAAATTCTCCCCGGAGGATGTCAATCAGAACAACCTTCCCGACTTCTTCGGGCCTAAGAACATCGGCTTAGGGTTCTATAACGGCGCCAACAACGTCAACCGCGGTGCGGGTGGAATCACCACCGCTGCCCCGCTCAATCCCTACTTGCCGCGCGTCATCAGCTGCTTGAGCACGGGCCGCAAGAACTGGGTAAGCGGTGCCCGCCACGTACTGAAACTGGTGGACGGCGCACTCGGCAACGTGCCGGTGAGAGCGGACAACAACGCCGGCGGTTTCACAGTGGCTTCCGAGAATCCCGTCTATGTCCAGGGCAACTATAACTCCAACGCCGCGGACCCCGCCTGGGCCGGGGGCGCGGACTTGCCTGGGCATGCGGCAACGGCAGTCATCGCCGATGCCGTCACACTTCTCTCCAACAACTGGCTAGACCTGAACAGCATGGCCAACCCGACCACGCTCGGCAACCGGCCGGCCGCTACGACCTACTACCGTCTGGCGATCGCCGGCGGGAAGAATATGAATTTCCCCAGGCCGGGCTGGAACGGGGCTTCGAACGATTTGGGCACTGATGGAGGTACGCACAACTTCCTGCGCTACCTGGAAACCTGGGGCGGACAAACCCTGAATTACAAGGGCTCGATGGTGAGCCTCTATTATTCCACCTACGACACTGGCATATTCAAGTGCTGCACTGTGGTTTATTCGCCCCCAGTGCGTAACTACAGTTTCGATGCGGATTTCGCGTTGCCAGCAGGTCTGCCGCCCGGAACTCCGTTGTTCCGCGACGTGGACACTCTTGGTTATCGCCAGCTCTTCGCCGTCCGCGACAAGTAAACCGGCAACTTAACCCGACAATCAGCCCCGATCCCGCAAAGGATCGGGGCTTTTTCTCGTGCAAGACAATCACAGAATCCGTAGCGACGCCGCTTGCCGCGCCTCACACTTTCGGAACCAGGTTGAAAATCACTCAGCGCACCTTGCGAACCGGCGGGCTGGGCTCGCTTCCCTTTCGGGCGCCTTCCGGAGCGGACGGCGCGCCGACGACCAGATCGCTCGACCAGCAATCGGCATGAATCTTCCACGTTCCGGTGGCCTGGCGGACGAGGACGATTAAATATTTCCCACGCTCTTCCCGCCGCTTGCCCATTGCTACCGGTACCAGCATCTTGCAGCGACCGAGATCCATTGCGACCTCGCCCATCACGTCGATACGCAACGACTCCATTTCGACGTCGCCCAATCCTGCTTCGAGCAGTGAGAACAGAAATTCCCGGATGGCCGGAAGGCTGCGCACCGGAGGCAGGCTGGCGCGGATGACCGTGGCGTCGGCTGAATAAAGTTCCAGCAGATCATCGAGATGCTTCGTATTGCAGGCCTGGGCCCAGTCCTGCGCCACTTGGCGAACGGCGACCTCCGCGCGGCTGCTGCCGGAACCACTCGATGCCAGACCAGAAGCCTTGCCGCGTGGAGCGGAAATTGCTGGCTCCCCAATTGGTGTATTCGGGCTGGTTCCCTGGCCAGGTACGAAGTGATGGTAATGGTGGTGATAGTGGTGCTGCCCGCCAGCTCGCACTTGCGGATCAGATGACGGGCCGGGGACAACGCCGTGTTTGGCTAGGCCGCACCAGACACAAAAGCGTGCACTCGGTGGCAGCGAACCACCACATCCTGCGCAGATGTCATCTGGCTCCGGACCACCCGTCGCAGGCAATTCCTCCGTTACGTTCCCGCCCGACATCCGCTGGATCGCTTCCACCGCCGCCGCTACGGCCTCCGCGCTTGGCTTCGGCCAGCGGAAGTTCGCCGGCAGCCGCTGAAAAAACTCGTCGAGCTCGAGGTTCTCCTGGACGCCACCAGGCTGGGCGCCCGTTGGTTCCGAGGGCTTGGGTTTTTCTGGATTCAAGGCAACCTCACCGCTGCCATTGTAGGAGAAATCTGCCCATCAGCGGATGCCGAATTGTACGCGTGCTTCAGCATCGGTTGGAACACCGTTGCAAAGCGCAGGGCGGTAGCGCCAGCGCCGGACTGCGCGCAGCACGACCTGGTCTTCGCGCGGTCCCCCGCTATCCAAAATAAACGGGCTATGCACTCGTCCGTCGGCGCCCACAATGAAGCTGACACGCACGCGCAGATTTTCGTCATCCAGCTGGAGTAAGGGGTCGGGTGTAACGAGAGCCTCCGGCGGGCGAACGTCTCCGCAGCGCGGTATCGCGAGCGGTTCCGACACCGGAGAAAATTCGGACAGGTGCGCCGGCAGGCGGCGCATCTGGTCTTCCAACTGAGTAAGCGCAGGCCGGTCCAGAGCGACTCGGGAGAAATACGAAGTAGCACTCCACCCCTGCACCCCGCTCAGCCCGGCCAGTAATAATAGGCTTACTGCTAGCGTCTTTCTTGTCATCGCGTTTCTCATGCGGCCAGCTAGAGACACCGCGTTGCTATTCAGAATCGCAATTGACCTTCCAGCCCAGCATTGCAGGTAAGCGCTTTGTTATCAACTGTCTGAAGAATACATGCCTGGTATGACGAACACGACAATGTGAAATGCCTTGCAAACCATTCGCAGGCGAAGAGCGCTGGCGCGAACCAGTGGGTGATCTTTTCGCGACCCGGTCTTATGATCTGCATCACTGAACCTGGCAAATTCAAGACGGAAGCTGGAAGGCAAATCGCGGTATTATGCCGACGCCGAAGTCTGCGGGAGGATCCCATGTTTGAACAAGAAATAGAGATGGAAAAGAAGAATTCGTCCATCGTTCCGCTGCTTCTGATTGTGTTGCTGATCGTGGGCGTTGTGGGTGTTGCCGTCTATTTTGTAGTCCAGAGCCGGAAAGTGCTGACCACCGCTGAAGCCAATTCAGTGGTGGTCGGGATTCTGGATGGCCAAGGCCCGATCACGCTGCGTTTTCAGACTGGAATGATCAAAGCCAGCGACAAACCGCGAGACCCGCACTATCGCCTGCTGGAGAAAGCCGGCTACGTGAAAATCGGCAAAGACACCTCGGACTCCAAGACGCCGGTTTCGTTGACTTCCAAAGGAGAAGCATTCCTGGCTGAATTAGCAGGAGTCAAGAAGTCGAAGAACAAGGACGGCAACGACGAATACGCGGTTCCACTGGCGCAACGAAAGCTGGTCGAGATCAACAAGATCACGATGCTGACTCCGTCCAAAGCAACCGTCGCATACACCTGGAAATGGGAAACCAACAAGGCGGGCGAGATGTTTGATGCTGCCGGTCCTGCGGTCAAAGCGTTCAACACTTGGGATCGCTCAACGCTGATCGACAAGTACGGCGCTCACTTTTATCACGGCCCTCCAACCAAAGTTGCGGTGGCGCTTCTGAAGACCGAGAAGGGGTGGCAGATCGCAACGGAATAAGACCTCTCGGTTCCCTTCCCGTCGCTGGGAGGACCTCAGGCGCGTCAATGCGCACAAGGCGTTATGTTCTGCTTTCTACTGAAGTGCGCTCTGTGTCAACTTGTAAGCGGTGTTGGGCATCTGCGCCCCGCTGAAATAGATACTCGAGGCCTGCACGGCAGTGCTGTAATTGTCCACCACAATACCGCTCGGTCCGCCGGCAATGTCCGCGGTAACGCGCGGATCCAAATCGTCGTTGGTGCGGGCGACGACGCAGCCGGAGGTCCCCGTGCCGCCGCAGTCCACGGTCAATCCGAAAAAGAAGAAATCGGTGCCTCCGTTAACAAACGGGTTGAAGAATTCGGTCCAGCCAGTGCAACGCGTCGAGGTCGAGGTCGTGAGTTGTTCAGAAAATGTCGGTGCTGTATCCATGACGAATGTTCCAAGGGGGACATTGAAACTGAAGCCAAAGGAATATTGCCACGGCGTGACATCCGCGGCTCCAGTTCCGCACAACCGAGCCACGCCCGTGGAGGGATCAGTAAAGTAATCGTCGCTGAAAGCTGGTTGGAAGAGGCTGACCGATGTGCCTGATTGGGAAGCGATCCCAATCCGGGCCTTTGCCAACTGCGTCATGGTAGCGGTATCCACTTGCACCAGTACGCCCGATGTGCCGTCGTTGGCACTGACTACAAAGCTGGTGCCGTTGGTGACGTCCACAATGGGCGGTGCCAGGATGCCAGGGTTCCTCCCACCGCTAGCGCCGACCACCAGGGATTTGACTGCCCCCGTGGTCGCGTTGATGGAATAGAACGTCCCGTTCTGAGATCCCACCATGACCAACCCCAGTACGCTGTCCAGAACGGGGGTGGAGGCTCGTATGTTCGGGCTGATGGTGACCGGCCACGGAGCACCGGCCAACGCTGGTGTCCCATTGAAGACGTTTAAGATCTTGTAGATTTTGCCGTCGTCAGCACCGACGTAGGCAATATCGCTGCTGTAGTCAACCCAAGGAGAAGAACGGGTGTCGAGAGCCGCCGCGAATGTCAGAGAGGTCATAGTCGCGCTATTGCCGACACCGGGCGCAGCAGAAGCTGCGATCGTCCCATTGCCGGCACCGGTAGCCCACGTGAGAACATGAAAAATCGAGCTGCCCGCGCCAATTTCAACGAAGGCAATCTTCTTGCCGTCGAGCGAGAGAACGGGCGAGGTCGAAACCCTTCCCGCAGCGACAGTGCTGATGTTATAGGCGAACATAACGGTGGGGGCGGCTCCGCAAGGTCCGGCCGGGGACCCAGAGTACAGATTGTTGAAAGCCACAAAGTTTGCTTGCCCACCGGTAGTGCCCACGCCGTTCAGGCCAAATACCACAAAGTCGTTTGCGCAACTGGGAGGCGCTCCCGGATTGAAGGAATACTTTGCCGGAAACATATTCGCAGCAATGCGCCTAGTCCCCAGGGAGACGCTCCAGTCGCGATGTGGAGCGAATACGGACCTGGAAGCATTGGGGCTAGTCAGCGTCTGCGGACGGAGGAATCCCAAGCGCCTCGCTGCCTGGTAGGCAATGCGGGGCTCACTATAGATCACGCCGGGATGCTTCATCAGCCCATCACGGCTGAATATAAGATTGTGCTGAGTCCAATCCTGAGGGACGCCCACTAGAAGGGGATCCGCGGCCTCCTGCGCCCAGAGACTCGAGGCAATAACCAAGGACCATGTCAAAATCACAAAAGCACGGCAAGCATACTTGTGCTTCACAACGACCTCCATTTTTGCCGGAAAATTGTCGCTATTGTATCTGTTTTCGATTGGCAGGGGGGTAACTGATTTTGGGATGGTTCCACACCCTTGGACAAATCTTCCAATGTTGGGAATCGTAAGCGAAGTATTTTTGTGTTGACGCTCTGGCCGCAAGCTCAGCGATGTTGGCCGTCGAGTTGGGATTCTGCCTCGGCAGGGGATCAGTCTGAGTCATTGAGGTGGGCACTTCGCGATCTTGGCAATTTCGAGGGCCGCGATTGCAGTCTAGTCACCGCACTCACCGTCATCCCAGCATTGCCGTAGGTACGTTCTTTCCCTTCGGTTCCTCCCGCTGAGTCTCAACCGCCGCCGGTGGCCGCCCCTCGCCCCTTTTCCCGAATTTGGATAAGAAGAATTTTTTGCTTTAAGAGGTAGCGTAACTCCGAACTTATCACTACAATTCTCCCTGCAAGTAACCTGAGGGGGTTTTCAAATGACAAACATAGGTAAAGCGCTGGCTCGGCTCCGCGAGGATCGCCGGGACGCGCAAAAACAAGTTGATAAACTCGCGGAGGCCATTTCTGTTCTGGAAAAGCTTACGCGGGGCCAGGGTTCGTCTTACACTGGTGGACAAGGCCGGGCCAAGCGCGTCCTTTCTGCTGCAGGGCGCAGGAGAATCTCTCTTGCCCAGAAAGCGCGTTGGGCCAAGCTTCGCCAGATGAAGAAAGCGGCCTGATCTCCGGGCGGGCCGCGGCCGATGCAAAACTTCCCCTGGCATGGTTCGCCGCCCGCCATTTTCGTCTGTAATGATCCCATCCCGTTCCGACCGCCGAAGATAACCAGACGTCCTATCCGTGTCCTCCGCTGAATTCGCGCACGATGCTGCCCACAAACGCCTTGGCATCTCCAAACAGCATCAACGTGTTATCGAGATAGTAGAGCGGGTTATCGATGCCTGCGAAGCCCGGATTCATACTTCGCTTGATCACCATCACGGTGTGAGCTTTGTCCACATCCAGGATGGGCATGCCGTAGATGGGGCTCGTCGTGTCGGAACGCGCGGCTGGGTTGGTTACATCATTGGCGCCGATCACTAGGGCGACGTCGGTCTGCGGAAAGTCGCCATTGATCTCATCCATTTCAATCAGGCGGTCGTAAGGAATATCGGCCTCAGCCAACAACACATTCATGTGGCCGGGCATGCGGCCGGCAACCGGATGAATCGCAAAGCGCACCTCCACACCACGCTTGCTCAGTCCGTCGAAAAGTTCGCGAACCTTGTGCTGCGCCTGCGCGACCGCCATCCCATAACCCGGTACGACCACCACCTTATTCGCCGCGGAGAGAATGGCCGCAGCCTCCTCAGCCGTCGCACTGCGGATAGGTCTCGCTCCTTGCCCGGCCCCAGCCGCAGCTTGCACCTGTCCGAAGGCTCCGAATAACACGTTCGAGAAGGAACGATTCATAGCCTTCGACATGATGATGGAGAGGATCAACCCTGATGATCCATCAAGCGCGCCCGCGATGATCAGCAGCTTACTGTCGAGCACGAACCCCATGGCCGCCGCCGATAGACCTGCGTATGCGTTCAAAAGCGAAATCACGGTCGGCATATCGGCGCCGCCGATCGGGATGATCAGGAGCACTCCGAAGGCCAGGGCGATCAGGATCATGAACGGAAACAAGGCCCGGGCATCCGGATGCAGCACCAGGTACACGGCTATGACTAAGGCAACCGCGAGCAAGAGAAAGTTAACGAAGTTCTGCCCTTTGTAAGTGAGCGGCCGCTGCGGCAGGACTTCCTGCAACTTGCCGGCCGCCATCAAGCTGCCCGTGAACGTCAGCCCTCCAAGTATGACTTCCACTGATAACACCGACATCATGAAGCGGGAAATGTCGGGCGTCCGCAGATAGAACTCGGCTGATCCGACCAGCGTCACGCAGAGCGCGCCAAAAGCATGGCTGAGAGCGGTTCGCTGTGGGACGGCCGTCATGGCGACGCGTCCGAGTGGAACGCCGATAATGGTGCCCAACACCAGCGCGATCGCAATCAGCCGGTGGTCCACGATGCCATGGCGCAGCAGGGTGCCACAGATCGCCAGCAGCATGCCCGCTTCGCCGGCCCAGATGCCGGGCCGGGCCGAAGTCGGCGAACTCATCCACTTGAGCGAAAGGATGAACAGCACGCTCGCGATGAGATACAGAACCTCAATGATGACTGGGTTGGTTGCGAGCTCCCCGGTCATGGTTTGGCCGCGGGACGGCTGGATTTGAACATGCGCAACATGCGATCCGTGATCAGGAAGCCGCCCACGATGTTGCTGGTGGCGGCGACCACCGCAATGAATCCCAGGGTGGCTGCGAGCGTGCTCTTGTGCTCGCCCACCAGCACAATGGCACCCACCACCGCGATCGCATCCAGCGCATTGGTGAGCGACATCAGCGGCGTATGTAGCAGCGGCGAAACTCGCCGGATCACTTCAAATCCGATGAATCCCGCCAGCACAAAAATGAAGAGAGCATCAATCAGGTTCGAACTACTGGCCATCGATCCTCCGAAGCGCGGTCAGCTCTGCGCGACCAGCACCGGCAAGGCAAAAAACTCGCGCACCCGAGGATTGACAATTTCTTCGCCTCGCGTCACGAGCGTCTCTCGGACAATCTCGTCCTCGAGGTTCAGATTCAACTTTTGATCTTTGATCAAGTGGGTCAGGAAAGCAGTCATGTTTTTCGCATACATTTGGCTGGCATGATACGGAACGCCGGTGGCGAGATTGATGGCGCCGATAATGGTCACGCCGTGCTTGACGATGGTCTTCCCTCTTTCCGTCAACTCGCAGTTGCCGCCGCGCTCGGCCGCCAGATCGAGGATGACCGAACCCGGGGCCATTCTCTTAACCATGTCCTCGGTCACCAAGATCGGCGATTTCTTTCCCGGAATCACGGCCGCGGTAATCACCACGTCGCTTTCCTGCACTACTTGTCCGAGCAGTTCGCGCTGGCGGCGGTAAAAATCTTCCCCCTGTGCGCGGGCATATCCTTGGGCATCCTGCGCGTCTTTGGCTTCAATCGGGAGTTCAACGAAGCGGCCGCCCAGGCTCTGCACCTGCTCCTTGGCAGCCGGACGCAGATCGTAAGCGGAGATCACTGCGCCGAGCCGCCGCGCCGTGGCGATCGCTTGCAAGCCAGCGACTCCTGCACCTATCACAAACACACGCGCGGGCGTGATCGTTCCGGCCGCAGTCGTCATCATGGGGAAGATGCGCAGATGGGAGGTGGCCGCCACCAGCACAGCCTTGTAGCCGCAGATCGTGCCCATCGAAGAGAGCGCGTCCATACTTTGGGCGCGGGTCGTGCGTGGCATCAGTTCCACGGAGAACGAAGTCACGCCAGCGTGGGCAATTTCCTGTACGACTTCAGCAGCCCCGAAGGGCCGAAGGAATCCGATCAGGATCTGATCGCGGTGATAGAGCGCAACATCCTCTTTGCCGGTGATATCGTTCGACCCGTAGCACAGCACCTGCACGATGATGTCCGCCGCGGAAAATAAGGTCTGGCGCTCGGAAACGATCTTCGCGCCTTTATCGGCATACTGGGAGTCCGGATAACCGGCTTCGATTCCAGCCCCGGCCTGCACGTGCACTTCGAAACCGGCTTTGGTCAGCGTCGGGAGAACCGCCGGCACCAGCGCGACTCGCCGCTCGCCCGGATAACTTTCTTTCGGAACACCTATGATCAAGAGTCCCTGCCTGTTCCGCGATTCTGGATGTTAGCGCACTCAGTCAACAAGATCACGTGAGTAGCACTCGCGGGCCGCTTCTGAGGAACTGAGGATTCTAGATGAGCGGACAGGCACACGTAAATGACTAATGCAGGTACGGGACGGATACTCTGAGGGGGAGACTTCAAACTAGGTGATGAGTGTAAGGACCAGGCTGCTTCCATCGAACGCAGCCGCAATGTCGGCGCAGTTGCGCACCGCCCAATCCGCTCCTGCATTCTCGAGTTCGCGCCGCTGTGAGGTCGTCGGGACAGCGATTACGCGCGCTCCCGCGGCCTTTCCCGCCCGGATTCCGGCAGGCGCGTCTTCCACCACCACACATTCGGAAGGTGGATAGCCCAGCCAGGCCGCAGCTTTCTGATAAGGCTCGGGATGTGGCTTGCCATGTTGGATGTCATCGGCAGTGACGAGACTTCCCCGAATCGGGATGCCCGCCGCGCGTAGCCGGACTTCGGCCAGCGGACGCGTCGCCGACGTGACCACTGTCCAACGTCCAGCCGGCAAGCTGTGGACGAGGGCCTGCGCGCCCGGCATCGCGACCACTCCTTCCAGATCTTCGACTTCCTGCCGCTCCACTTCCAGATTTTCGGCGTGACTGTCTGCATTGGGCAGAAAATCCCGCACCGTGTCGATACTCGGCCGTCCATGCGCCGCACGCACGACTTTCTCCGGATCGAATCCACGCGCGAGCGCCCATTTCCGCCAGACCCGCGCCACGGCGTTCGTGGAATCCACCAGCACCCCGTCCATGTCAAACAGCACGGCCTGACAGCGAATGGTCGTCACTTGCGCTATGGCTCCACGCCCAGCGCGGAATACAGCTCTGCCGGCCGGTACAGGACGCCGTCTTTCACGACCAGCGCCGTCTTCCTCACATCACTGATATTGGCCACGGGATCGCCATCCACCAGGGTGAGATCGGCGAGCTTGCCCGGGGTGATGGAGCCGAGATCGCGATCCATATTCATGATTTGCGCGGCGTTCAGCGTGGAATCCTGCAAGACTCTTGCCGCTGGAATGCCCGCCAGCACATGCAGTTCGAGTTCGCGATGTAAGGCAAACCCAACCATGGAGTCTGTGCCTGCCTCGATCGGAATCCCGGCGCGATACATCACGCCTACCAGCTCGACCATCTTCGCGAACGACTGTCGATAGCGCTCGTCCATCCCCGGCGGGGGAGTGAGCCCGCTCGACAGGAGACCTCGCCGCACCTGGGGCGGCAGGCGCTTGGCAATTGGCTGGAATCCGCGCGGAATTTCTCCGGCGCGTGTCAGGAACATATCTTCGAAAACGCTCAGCGTCGGATCGAGCGTGGTATGGCGTTCTTTCAACAGTTTCACAAACGACTGGACATCGGCTGAGTTCAGATCGAGATCGGCGCCGCGCTTGGCAACTTCGGTAAAGCGCGTTGGCGTATTGGTGTTCTTGACGTCGGGCGTGAAGTTCAACATGAGAAAGTTGGCATGCTGGATTTCGTCATAACCGAGCTTGACGCACTGCGCGGCAGTCATCTCCGCCGGGATGTGGCCGCTGACCCGCAGGCCTTTCTTATGCGCCTCGTCGATGATTGCGGGTACCAACTCCGGCTTCACCGAGCTGTAGATCTTGATCTGCACGTAGCCGAGCAGGGCGTAGTTGTCTACGGCAGCGCGCGCTTCTTCTTCGGTAGAAACCAGCACCTTGGTGGGTCCCTGAAACGGTCCCCGCCCATCGATGATGCCCGCGATCACGATGCGCGTTCCGATCTCTTTCCCTTCCTCAATGCGTTTGCGCCGGGCGAGCAAAGTGTCGGTATCGTTGGCGAGATCGCGAACCGTGGTCACACCTGCCGCCAGGTTCAGCAAGCCGTCGTTGTCGCCGACATGAGTGTGCATATCCCACAGGCCCGGGAGCAGCGTCTTGCCGGTGGCATCAATCACCTCGGCGCCTGAAGCCCTCACGGTGCTCGCAGGGCCAACACTTTGAATGCGGTTTCCCGTCACCACCACGTTCTGGTCCTTGATGATCTTGCCCGACTCGGCATCGAAGACATTGGCATGCGCAAACACAATGCCGTTTGGGACGTGGTGCGCCAGCTTGCTGGCCAGTTCCGCGGAGCGCGCCTCTGTGATGCGATCCTGAACGGCCTGTAACGACGATGCTGACTTTTCCCATCCCTCGGGAATGACTGTGCTCCACGGATTCACAAAAGCGAAGAACTTATCGCGGTCGTCGAGCCAGACGTCGGTGGGAGAAAAGTCCAGTCCGGTCACGGTGTACAAGACGACATGTTTCTTCTGGCCGGCGGTTTCGAGATCACGCTCTGCAACGCGCTCAACTCTCGCCTCGCCTTCAGGAAGCAAAGCGATCTTGCCTCCGTTCACAAGCGCTACGTGTGTGAGCATGCCCAACTCGGCGGGCGCTCCGTTGATGGAGACATATAGTGCGGGTGCACTGAGTTTCTTCTCGCCTTGCTCCGAATTGTTTTTCCACCGCGCCGCGCTGGCTTTGAGCGAGTAGTCCTCGCTCACCGGAGATTTCAAGTAATCGTTGCCGTTGACGGTTTCCGCTATGGGAACGCCGCTCGCATCCAGCGTAAGAATGCTGGTCGTCTTCGGCCCACGGCCGCGGTCGTTGAACTGATAGAACATGTGCACGGCGCCGTCCGGTGCAGTCCAGACCGCTTGTTGCCCCGCGAGATTTCCCATGACCGACACCGAGTAGCGCTCCGCGGCGCCTGGAATGTCGGCGGGAAGGATGGGGACGGCGCTGGCTTCCTTGGGCGGTTGCGCCCACATGGGCGCCATCACAAGTAGGCAGACCAGCAAAACGCTGGCCGAAAAAACCGAATCCCTTTTTCTCATGGAAATTCCTCTAAGGCCGTTCCCCTGATATCTCCGAGTACTCGCTGGAAATTTGCTCGCAGCTCTTTATCGATCCTCCAGGCATGGTCCGCGCCACAAAAATGACACAGCCGCCGACAGCTTCGGAATGGAGACAAGAAAATCCCGGCGATTCATGCAGCAGTTTCCCAGAAAACAATCGAAAGCGGGATCAATCCGGGCGATGTGGTGAGCGCGGCAGGAATCGAACCTGCGACCCACGCCTTAAAAGGGCGTTGCTCTACCAACTGAGCTACGCGCCCACACTCATTTCAATCTAACATATCCGGCTCGGTTACTATGGCCGCGTCAGCACCACAGGCCTCGCTGATACACTGACCTTTCGCCCGTCTCATCAGTTTTTGGCGGGCAAGCTGCCGACCTTCGCAAACATGAGACCTCCGGTCTTCATCGTTGGTTGTCCTCGTTCGGGCACGAGCTTTCTCTACCACCTCCTGCTCTCGGCAGGAGGCTTTGCCCGCTTCCATACGCAGATGAACGTTTTCGATGTGCTGGAGCCCATCTTCGGTGATCTCAGTTCCCCCACGAACAAAAAAATGATGATGCAGGAGTGGCTGCGGAGCAAGGCATTTGCAGTCTCCGGCCTGGAAGCAAACGAAATCGAAGCGCGGGTGATGGCCGAATGCGGCAATGGCAGCGACTTCATGCGTATCGTCATGGAAGGAGTAGCGCGCAAACAGGGCGTCGACCGCTGGATCGATTCCACGCCTACCAACGTCCCCCACATGTTGCGCATTGGACACGATTTTCCCGATGCCCAGTTTATTCACATCATCCGTGATGCGCGGGACGTGGCACTGTCCCTCGATAAACGACACTGGAGCCGTCCACTACCTTGGGACAAAGAACGCAGCCTGCTCGCGGCGGGACTCTATTGGGAGTGGATCGTCCGCAAGGGACGGAAATACGGTTCGCTGCTTGGAGCGAGATATACGGAAGTGCGCTACGAGGAGCTGGTCGAGCGGCCGCAGCTAACTCTAAAGAACATCGGCGATTTTTTGCAGCACGACCTCGACTACACTCGGATACAGGAAGCCAGCGTCGGCTCGGTAAAGAAACCTCTGACCTCGTTCAAGGAGGACTTGAAAGAAGGCCACTTCACACCCGTGGGCCGGTGGAAAGACAAGTTCCCCGCCGATGTATTGGCGAGTTTCGAGCAACTGGTCGGAAACTATCTTCAAGAACTAGGCTACCTGCTGTCAGACCCCGCAAATGCTTCCCAACATTCCTTCGGCGTCCGAAAGATGCGCTGGACCTATCGCAACTTCTACGAATTCAAACAATGGGCCAAGATAAACACACCGCTCTCGCGCTGGATGGTGAGCTACTCTGACATATTGATTGATAAGTAGATGTCGCGAACCACAGCCTGAGTCAAACAGAACTCGCGACACTGGAACGCGCTCTACCGTTTCCTCGCCCAAAATAGCGGGTCGGCGTGGTCCCGAGCTGCTTCCTGAACATGGAGATAAACGCGCTCGTGCTGGCATACCCTGCATCCAGCGCGGCGGCGGTGACTTTCTCTCCAGAAGCAAGCTGCCGCAGGGCATGCAGCAGGCGCAACTGTTGACGCCACTGGCCAAACGTCATTCTGGTTTGCATCAGGAAGATTCTCTCAATCGTTCTCTTGCTCGCACCGCTATCGGCGCAGAGTCCCTCGAGCGTCCTCTGTTCCCCCGGATCATCAAGCAACGCTTGCACGATCTTCATCGCTCGAGGATCCGATGGGTGAGGCAACTGCAACGGAACCGCGTGGGCAGCCTGCAGTTGATCCACGATGATTTCGATGATTGCATTTTGATCTCGAAGTTTCTTGCTGAGTTTCGGAAACCCGCACGCATGCAGGATCAGCTCCCGCAGCAGCGCCGACACGTTCAACACGAAACATTTTCGCGGCAGTCGCCTAACCAGGGCTGGGAGAAAGTACAACGTCCTCATTGAAACTGAACCCGACATAGCGATTGAGTGCGGGGTTTTGGCCGGAATCCAGACTGCACGCAGCGGGGGCACCACCCAAATTCCACGCTTTGTATGAACCGTCATGACTCCAATGGAAGCAAACACAAGCTGATCCTCAGGATGGAAGTGTTCGGGAATCAAATGCTGATCTGGAAAGTCGTAGGACAAGCTGGCAATCTCCCCCAGCAGCGCGCCTTTCCGATCCCTAAGAATGCTTTGGCACTTATGCGGCATGGATTGTCACAATAACGAGAGAAAATCGGCGCTGCAAGTGATATTGCTCATACCACAAGAACAGCGGGAGGCAGAATGCTGGCAGCGTCCAAAATCATTAGCTTCGTTTCCACCCGCGACTACGACAAAGCGCGCGCCTTCTACGAAGGCAAACTGGGATTCCAATTTGTGAGTCTCGATCAATTCGGCTTGGTGGTGAAAGCCGGCCCGAACATGATTCGCATTGGCAAAGTCCCGGATTTCAAACCCGCACAGGGGACCGCCCTTGGATGGGAAGTCCAGGACATCGAAGCCGCCGTTGCCTGGCTGAAGGAACGCGGCGTGGCCCTCGAAGACTATCCGTTCATTCAGGATCACAAGCTCGGAATCTGGACTGCGCCCAATGGCAATCGTGTCGCGTGGTTCAAGGATCCGGATGGAAATGTTCTTTCGGTGAGCCAACACACGTAGTGCCGTTTTCACGCGACCCGGCGCAGTATCCACAGGGCGAGTTTCAATCCTCGCACAACCTGACTGGCGGTCTGTAGCGGTTCGACGACCTCGCGGTAGATCCCGCGCTGTCCTTGCTGCTGTCCCTCCACCGACTGCACGCCTTCGGTGAATCGGAGGCGAATTCGCTCGGCGCGGCGGCTGCTATCCACATAGGCGGCCTGAATGGATTGGGAGCGAGTCGCCAAAAGCGATGCGATCTCCTTTCCTTCGCGGCTGATTGTTTCCACCCGCGGCTGGATCGACTGCTGCAAATCTTGAGCCAGCCGGATAGAGGCCTCCAGCTTCTGCTTCACTTGTTCGCTGATCTCATCTGCCCGGCGAGCCGCCCGCATCGCCACCAAAGCCATCCCGACGAAGGCGAGTATCTCTGCCGCCAGCGCTATCGCCATCAGGATCACGACCGTCCACAGAAATGCCGTCACGCGCGTCCTCGCTTCGGGTGATGGTAACAGGTTACGAGGGCCTGCCCAAGGGCCTTCCCTTGCCCGATCTGGCCCCGATCGATACTCTGGCGTTAGCGTAATCTCGCGCCTATGTCCCGTTTCTCGCAGCGAAACCTTACCGTTGCGCTCGGCCTGGTACTGACAGCAATCCCGAGCTATGCAAAGAAAAAGGATTTGCTTGCCGTACGCTGGAAGGCGGGCACCCCAGGCTGCGAATTTCAGCGCGGAGACGATGGCCGCTACCGCTGGCGTTTCGCGGGAAACGATCTCGACATGACGCTGCTGATGGACTCTCAGGAGTTAGCCAAAAGCCAGCACCGCCTGTATAAGCCCCTCGGCGTATATATGAGTGTGAGCTATACCGGGCAGGACAAGTTCGACTTCCCGGCTGACCTGCGCATGGAGTTCGTCCGGCATCACAATGTGATCGAGGGATTTCTCGATCCCACGGAGTTCTCCACCAGAATGCAGAACGACGTGGACACGCTGGTCTTCGATACCGAGCGCGAGATCAAAAAGCATCCCGAGCAAGCCGAGGAGAAGACCAATCGCGCGCGCGAATATCAGAAACAGGTTGCGGAATTCATTGAGTTCCTGAGCACACAAAGCCTGGAGCCCGCCATTCTCACGCCCGGCAATCCTGAGGTTCATGGCTGGGTCTTTTTCGGAACCAAGAACAAATGGCTCGGCTCCTGGAAGAGCCGTGAGGATTTCATTCTACGCGTTTGGATGAAGGACAAAGTCTGGGAGTTCCCTTTCTCACTGCCGCCGTCCGAAGGTGACTTGATCCTGCGCAAACGCGACGAGTAAGAACACAGAGTCTTGCGACGCCTCTCTGCATAAGTCGATTTTGGGTGGCGCAGCGGTTTACCACTGCGGTTAGGTCCACCACTGTAGTTTTTCTACTCTGTGAGGTCCGCCCGGCAAACTGTGCTAAAGTTTTCTCGCTCATGGACACCAGCCGGGAGAGGGCCCCTGCCGCAAAGAAACCGCCGGAAATCCTGTACTGCCCAGTCTGCGCCGCGGAGGTAGCAGACCCGCTGATGTGCGGCGACTGCTCCGCCGTCATCTGCCGCCGTTGTGGCACGCCGCTCGAATCCCCCGACGAACTCGGGATGGGATAACTCATGATCTCCATTCCTGTTTCCGAGACACCGCAAACTGAAGACCACGCGGAAAAGCCCAGTCTCGTCCGTGGACTGAGCTTGCTCGATTCCGTGTTGCTGCTAGTCAGCGGCATTATTGGCTCCTCGATTTTTCTTACCGCCAAAGACATCGCCGGTCCGTTGCCCCATCCCTTCTGGTTTTTCCTGGTCTGGGTTCTCGGCGGAGCGATTTCACTGTGCGCCTGCGCGGCCTTCGCCGAACTCGGATCGATGTTCCCTGATTCGGGTGGTCAATACATTTATCTGCGCGAGGCCTACGGCGACCTCATCGCCTTTCTCTACGGATGGATGCTGTTCGCCGTCGCCAACGGCGGCACCATCGCGGCGCTTTCGGTCGCGTCCGCGGCGTACATGGGAAATATCGTGCCCGCGATCTCGCAAGAGCATGTGATTTTTACGGTCCTCGGAATGGCTTTCACCCGCGCACACGCGGTCGGATTAGTACTGATCGCGATCCTCACTTACGTCAACGTTTTCGGATTGCGCTGGGGAGCGCTCTTGCAGAACGTCTCGACCTGGACTAAGTTCATCGCGATGGCGGCGTTCGTTGGCCTGGGATTCACTATCGGCAAGGGACACTGGTCGAACTTCACCGCGCACGCGCCCGGGGGCCTGAGCATGGCACTGAGCCCGGCGCAGCTGATTTCGGCACTCGGCGTCGGACTGATCGCAGTTTTCTGGGCGTACGACGGATGGGTATACATCACCTGGGTCGCTGGCGAAGTGAAGGAGCCACGGCGCAACGTGCCGCTGGCCATGGCTTTGGGCGTGCTCGCCGTAGGCGCGATCTACCTCGCGATGAACCTGACATACGTGTACGCGCTGCCGCTGAGCGAGGTGGCCAAGCATGAAACCATCGCCCACGCCGCCGCGGCTGCATTGTTTTCGCCGGAGGCTGCGGTCTGGCTCTCGGCGATGATCTCCGTTTCGTGTTTCAGCGCCGCGGCCTCCTGCACTCTCTCCGGCTCCCGCGTCTACCTCGCCATGGCGCAAGACGGAGTTTTCTTCAAGCGCATGGCGGTCATCCATCCCAAGTGGCGCACGCCCGCTTTCAGCTTGATCGGACAGGGCATATGGGCGGGCCTGCTCACCATGAGCGGCCGCTACGACTGGCTTTACACCTATGTCATCTTTGGCATGATGTTCTCGTACACACTGACCGTCATTGGTCTGTTCGTGTTGCGCTGGAAACGACCTAATGTCTCCCGTCCTTATCGTTGCACCGGATACCCGTGGCTACCCGCAGTCTACGTTCTGGTGGCGGCCGTTTGGACGGTCAACACGATTATCAAGAGGCCGACCGAAGCGCTCGGGAGCGCAATCATCGTCCTGATCGGCGTGCCGGGATATCTCTATTGGAAGCGCAAGAGCCGTACAATGGCGGCTTCGGAGTGACCCTCGCGCGTGCGTGACTCAGGGCCAGAATCCATTGCCATCGCCGGAAGCGGCGTCTCCATCGCCGAGGCCTCTGGTCCCAACCGCCCCAAGCGGGTCATGGGATTCCGCGACCTGCTGCTCTTCTATGTAGTCACGGGCATCAGCCTGCGCTGGATTGCCACGGCCGCTGCCGCCGGCCCGAGTTCGATCGTCATCTGGATCGGCGCGTGGCTCGCGTTTTACACGCCGCTCGCGCTTTCGGTGATTGAGCTTTCGTCGCGCTATCCAAATGAAGGCGGCCTCTACGTCTGGTCGAAGCGGGCGTTCGGCGATTTCTCCGGATTCATGGCCGCATGGACGTACTGGACCTCGAACCTTCCCTACTTCCCGGCGGTACTGTATTTCGCAGCCAGTAACGTGCTTTTCATGCGCCAGGAGTGGGGATATCTCTCCGGCAACGCCACGTTCTACATCACTTTTTCGCTACTGACTCTGCTCGCGGCCACGCTCCTCAACATCATCGGACTTGATGTCGGCAAATGGCTGCATAACATCGGCGCGCTCGCGATGTGGATCCCCGTGCTGATCGTGATCGGCATGGGCCTGTTCGCCTGGCACCGCTTCGGATCGGCCACGCCTTTCTCGCTGCATGCCATGACCCCAAGCGTTCGCCTGAACGACATTATTTTCTGGTCAGTGCTGACGTTCGCTTTCGGCGGTTGTGAAACTGCGTCCTTCATGGGAGAGGAAATCAAGAACGCGCGGCGCACGATTCCGCTGACCCTGTTCGTGGCCGGACTAACGGTGAGTTTCTGCTACATCATCGGCACGGTGTGCGTGCTGCTTGCGCTGCCGTCGAACGAAATCAACAGCCTGCAGGGCCTGGCGCAGGCAATCGGCAAGACCGCCGATCGTGTCGGCATGCCCGGAGTACTTCCCCTGGCAGCGTTCCTGATCGCGCTTAGTAACATCGGCGCATCGGGAGCCTATCTGGCGGCTTGCGCCCGCTTGCCTTTTGTCGCAGGCATCGATCGTTTCCTGCCGCCGGCGTTCGGCGCGCTGCACCCGCGTTGGGGGACGCCCTGGGTAGCCATATTGACTCAAACCTTCATCGGCGCAGTCTTCATCTTCCTCGGACAAGCGGGCACTTCCGTCAAGGGCGCCTATGACGTGCTCGTCAGCATGGGCGTAATTACCTACTTCATTCCCTACTTGTATCTATTCGCTTCGATGTTCAAGCTGCAGAGAGAAACCGCCGGAGCGGACGTGATCCGCGTCCCGGGCGGTAAACCCGTGGCTTACGCGCTCGCAGTTCTGGGGTTCACGACCACGGTGTTCACGATTGCCGTGTCCGTCCTTCCTCCTCCCGATGAGCCCAACAAGTCGCTAGCTGTTTTCAAGATCGTCGGCGGCTGCGGGGCGCTGGTGCTGATTGGGGCGTGGCTGTACTGGGCGGGAAAACGGCGGGCGCGGCGGGATGTGCGAGTCATTGAATCGTAATCTGGACGTCGTTCCCAAAAACCGACCGAAGTCGCTGTGACGTGAATGGAACAATGCCATAACTACACCGGCACCGCCGTCTTCCGCTTCGGATTGAAAAACGGCAGCGGCACCACGGTAGCCGTGGTCTGCTTCCGCTGCGCTTCAATCGTCAACTCCATCTGTAACTTCGTGCCGAGCTTCGAAAATTCTGTGCTGACGCTTGCCAGCGCAATCAGCTTCTTTAGCAGCGGTGAGAATGCCGTAGTGGTTGCCTTCCCCACCTGCCGGTCTCCCGAATACACGGGCACCGCGACTCGCGAAGCCTGGCTCGGCGCGGCCGGAGACAATCCAAATTTGTCGAACTGCTCTTCGACTTCCACCCAGTCCACTTCCAGACCAACGAGTTGCCGGGACACGCCGCTCTTGTTATCGCGGGCCAGAGCGCGCTTGCCGATGAAGTTCTCCTTGTCGAGATGCACCATCTTCCCAAAGCCGAGCTCGTAAGGCGAATACTTCTGCGACGGGATCAGCGCCTTCTTTGAACTCGTGTAGTCCACTTCGATCAGAAGCAGACCTGCCTCGACACGCGACACATCCAACGCCAGCATCCCCGCGGCATGAATGTCGAACTGCTTGCCCTTCGCCATCAGCTCGTCCCAGACTTTGACGGCATCATTCCACGGAATCCAGATTTCGTAGCCGAGATCGCCGGTGTATCCGGTTCGTGAAATATCCACCGGCACGCCCGCAATCTTGCCGCTTGTCTTGCGGAAATACTTCAGGCTGGCAATGTCGGCGTCCGTCACGGTCTTGAGCAGCTTGGCTGAGGTTGGCCCTTGAAGCGCGAGTGCGGCTGTCTGTTCGGAGATATCCTCGATCTGAACATCCATATTCAGACCATTCTGGCGAAACCAGCGTAGGCTCGGATCGGCGGCGGTCCAGCGATATTTGTTTTCCTCCAGGCGAGTGATCGTCCCGTCGTCAATGACCTTGCCGTCTTCGTCGCACCAGCAGCAATAAATCACCTGCCCGACTGCGACCTTGTTGACGTCACGCGTGATGATGCGGTTCACCAGCTTGGTGGCATCTTTGCCCGTGACCAGATATTTGTAGAGCGGCGAAATATCAATCAGCGCGCACGCATTGCGGATGGCGTTGTACTCGTGCTCGTGATGTACTTCATACACGCTGACGGTGTAGTATCCCGACCATTCCCGGTAGTTCAGGCTATGGCAGAGGGCAAGTGTTCTTTCGTGAAAGGCAGTTCCAACCGGCAAAGGTCAACCTCGCATGGTTCGCTTACCTCGATGACCTCCGTGTCCTCCGTGGCTAAGGCTTTGAATCTTAACCACAGAGGACACAGAGGTCACGGAGGAAACTCAGGCGGGATTATATGCAGTGGGATGCTCTCACAGCAAGCCCGGAAATGCTCTGACCCGGAGTCAGAGAGTTCACGTAAGTAGAGACAAAAAGATAGTTTCCCGATAGAATAGCGAGTCACTTTCGCAGCGTTTCCCGGCCACCTGGATCGCACTATGCCTGCAGTTGCAAACAGTACTAAGTACGACGTGATCGTCATTGGCGGAGGCCACAATGGCCTCACGACCGCCGCCTACCTAGCCAAGGCCGGCCGCAAAGTTCTCGTGCTCGAGCGGCGCCGCATCCTTGGCGGCGCTGCCTGCACGGAAGAAGTCTTCCCCGGATTCAAGTTCTCGGTTTGTTCCTATGTAGTTTCTCTCCTGCGACCGGAGATCATCCGCGACCTCGACCTTCCCCGCCACGGCCTCGAAATTCTTCCGCTCGACGGCACTTTCACTCCGATGCCGAACGGCGACTACCTGTGGCGCGTGAACGATCATGGCAAGACGCATCGCGAGATCGCCCGTCACTCGCGGGTTGACGCCGAGGCTTATGACGAGTTCGGCAAAGCGATGCAGGCCATGTGCCGATTCGTGAAACCGATCCTGAGCATGGTCCCGCCCGATCCGGCGACGCTCAACCCGCGCGAACTGATGAAGATGCTCTTCCTCGGACGCCGCTTCCAGGACATGACCAGCGAGGACAAGTACAACCAGGTCCAGCTCATGACCATGAGCGCCATCGATTTCCTCGACCAGTGGTTCGAGACCGACGTGCTCAAGGCGACGATGTCAGCGTCGGGCATCATCGGAACATTTCTCGGCGTCCGCTCGCCGGGCACGGCCTACGTGCTGCTGCATCACTACATGGGAGAAATTGACGGCGCCTTCCGCGCCTGGGGATTCGCACGCGGCGGCACCGGCGCCATCTCGAATGCGATTGCGGCTGCGGCCCGCGAGGCGGGCGTCGAAATTCGTACCCAGACGCCGATTGCCAAGATTCTAGTCAAGAATAATCGCGCGGTCGGCGTTGCTCTCGACAATGGCGATGAGATTTTCGCCGATGTCATTTCTTCCAGCGTCGACCCGCGGCTGACTTTCGTCAAGATGATCGAGCCCGGCAATCTACCTGACGAATTCATGGACGGCGTGAAACGCTACAAGTTCCGTGGGTCGTCCGGCAAAGTGAATTTGGCGCTTGATGGTCTGCCCAACTTCAAATGCCTGCCAGGCGTAGGCGCGCAATTACGCGGCGCAATGTCGATCTCCCCCAGCGTCGAATACATGGAGAAAGCCTACGACGAAGCCAAGTATGGCCACTGGTCATCGCACCCGTACATCGACATGGTGATCCCGACGCTGACCGACCCTTCGGTTGCGCCGCCGGGCAAGCACGTCATGTCCTGCTTCGTGCAATACGCGCCCTACAAGCTGGCGCCCGGACTCAACTGGGATACCGAAAAAGAAAAATTCGGCGACGCGGTGATCAACACGATTGCCGAGTACGCGCCCAATATCAAGGACATCATCCTGCATCGCCAGGTAGTCACGCCGCTCGATCTCGAACGCGAATGGGGACTGAGCGAGGGTAACATCTTCCAGGGCGAACTTTCGCTGGAGCAGTTGTTCTTCCTGCGGCCGGTCGCGGGCTGGGCGGCATTCCGCACACCTATCAAGAACCTTTACCTGTGCGGTTCGGCAACGCATCCCGGAGGCGGCATCATGGGCGCGCCCGGACGCCTGGCTGCGCTCGAAATCCTCAAAGACGGAAAGGCTGCCTGATTGCCGGGAAAACGACCATGGCTGAAACACGCGATGTGATTATCGTAGGCGGCGGGCATAACGGCCTGGTCACTGCCTTTTATCTCGCCAAAGCCGGATTCAAGCCGCTCGTGCTCGAGCGCCGCGCGCAAGTGGGCGGCGCGGCTATCACGGAAGAATTTCATCCCGGCTTCCGCAGCTCGACGCTCGCGCACAATGCCGGTTCGCTCCGTGCCGATGTCGTGCGTGACATGCGACTAAAGCAACACGGGCTGGAACTCACCACTCCCGAAGTGAGTACCGCGTCGCTGTTGCCGGATGGCCGCGCGCTCATTCTTTACGCCGACGCAAAAAAGGCGGCGCAGGAAATCTCGCAATGGTCCCAGAAAGACGCCACCGGATACGCCGATTTCGGCGCCGCACTAGCCAAGATCGGCAAGGTCATCGGCGAAGCGCTCACGCTGACCCCACCGAACATCGACAGCCCTAGCAGCGGCGACCTCTGGGGAATGCTGAAGACCGGCCGTGCCATCCGCAACTTGGGCAAGAAAGACATGTACCGGGTACTGCGCTGGGGACCGATGGCTGCCGCCGATCTGGTCGCCGAATTCTTTGATACTGAACCGTTGCGTGCAACCGTTGCCGCCCGCGGCATCTTTGGAACTTTCCTCGGACCCTGGTCCGCAGGCAGCGCCCTGGTTTTGCTGCTGCGCGCCGCCTCCGATCCGACACCGGTCGGCACCGTGCAGTTTGCCACCGGAGGCGTGGGCGCAATCACGCAAGCCATGGCCGCCGCCGCTCGCCAGGCAGGCGCCGAGATTCGTCCCATCGCCGACGTTGTCGAAATTCGAATAAAGGATGGCGTCGCCACCGGCGTCGTGCTGGCCTCGGGAGAAGAAATCTCTGCCAAGGCGGTTGTCTCGAACGCTGATCCCAAACGCACCCTGATGAACCTGGTCGATCCGACCCATCTTGCGCCTGACTTCGTTCAGAAAATCAAAAACTATCGGTCCGTGGGGACGGTCGCAAAAATTAATCTTGCGCTTTCTGGTTTGCCGGACTTTCCCGCGCTCAAACCCAAGGGCAACGGCAATCTGCTGAAAGGCCGCATTCAGATCAGTCCGGAGATTGATTACCTGGAGCGCGCTTTCGACGAATCGAAGTACGGGAACTTCTCGCGTCAGCCCTACCTCGAAATCACGTTCCCTTCGCTTGCCGATCCGTCACTCGCTCCCGTCGGGCAGCACGTGATGTCGATTTACATGCAGTACGCACCCTACAAACTCAAGAACAGCGATTGGGAGAGCCAGCGAACGGCACTCGGTGAGGCGGTTGTAAAGACGATTGCGCAGTACGCGCCCTCGCTGCCGCAGAAGATCCTGCGCCATCAGATCATCACGCCTAAGGACTTCGAAGATACCTACGGTCTCACCGGCGGCCACATTTTCCACGGCGAACTGGCGCTTGACCAGTTCTTCACGATGCGGCCGCTGCTCGACTGGGCGCGCTATCAGACTCCGATCGGGAAGTTGTATTTGTGCGGCAACGGCACGCATCCGGGGACCGGGCTGACGGGCGGCTCCGGCGCCAACGCCGCGCGGGAAATCTTGCTAGCGCTGAAGAAGTGACATCGGCGCTTGATTTCCTCTGTGTGCCCCTGTGTCCCCTGTGGTTCAAGCATTCTTGTTAACCACAAAGAACACAAGGAAAGCTGGGATATATGCATAACTCCGCGATTCTCCTCGTCTCCTGCCCCGACCGCAAAGGCGTGGTCGCCACCATCGCCGATTTCATCTTTCATCACAACGGCAACATCCTGTTCGCGGACGAGCATGGAGACGACGAGTCGAATCTTTTTCTAACCCGGGTTGAGTTCGATTCCTCCGAGTTCGATTTCAACCTCACAGAATTTGCCGAGCGCTTTGCGCCCATCGCCAAAGAATTTCAAATGAACTGGCGCCTGGCCCACTCGACCGACCGGCCGCGCCTTGTGATCTTTGTTTCGAAATACGACCACTGCCTGCAGGATCTGCTTTACCGCCATCAGAACGGCGAACTCCGATGCGATATCCCGCTCATCATCTCCAACCATCCTGATAACCAGCGCATCGCCGACTTCTATCGCGTACCCTACGCCGTGGTGCCGGTCTCGAAGGACAACAAACGGGAAGCCGAACAGAAACAGCTCGCCCTGGTCCGCGAGTACCAATGCAACCTGGTGGTTCTCGCGCGTTACATGCAGGTGCTTTCGACCGAATTCACGGCCGCCATCGGCTCCCAGAACCTGATCAACATTCACCACTCTTTTCTGCCGGCTTTCATCGGCTCTCGTCCCTATCACCAGGCCTTTCAGCGGGGCGTCAAACTCATTGGTGCAACCGCCCACTACGTTACCGAAGTCCTCGACGATGGCCCCATCATCGAACAGGACGTGGTCCGCATCTCTAACCGCGACACCGTGGAACAGCTCATCGAAAAAGGCCGCGACATAGAAAAAGTCGTGCTTTCTCGCGCCGTCCGCTGGCATGTGGAGAACCGGGTCCTGCTGTATGGGAACAAGACTGTCGTTTTTCAGTAGGCGCTCTGGGTTTTCAGCTGTCAGCCTCTCAGCCTTGGGAGCGTCTGTGTCCCTACGGCTCGCCGTTAGGTGGGGCCCTCCTGGCAGCTGGCTACTGGCAACTCGCAGCTGCCCCGCCAGTCGTGTCACTTCCGTAACCACGGTAACAATTGCGCCCCATTCCAGTTTCGGTTTTACTAGAGCTAACCCTTTTAGAAGACATGTGGGGACTTTGCCTGCAAAGGAGTCCTTTTGGCAGAGGATCCGAAATGGGAATTGGCCCTTCTGGCCACTGTCCAGAGCTTTTACCAACGCCTGATGGGCGACCACCTCGGGGGAGAGATCCCTACGCCCGCAGAACTCACGCCTGAGGCCATCGGGCGCACGGAAGACGTCCGCGGCACATTGGATCGCATGAAAGTCTGGATCCAGCTGCTCGACATGGCGGGGACGCCCGCCATCCTGCGGCTGGGCATGGCCACCGACCTGGACGCCGAAGTAGCTGAGGCGTTGCTCCGCTACTTTGCCCGCCATCGTGACGATTCCACCACTAACCGTGACAAGACCGATCTGGTGGCTACATTTCTGTTCCGCCATCCGCGGGTTGCGGGCCAGTGGGAAAAGAGCGGTTACGGTCTTGATGGATCGCTGCCTCTCTCGCCTTTTGAGATTGCGCTGCTCGAGATTCTGTCCGAGTCCGACGCTCCGGTTCTTCCGGAACAGCACGTACAACGGCTGCGCGAGTTCGGCCCATTGCTCGACGAAGCCAACCACTTTCAAGATTTCAACGCGCTCATGGATTCCGGCATCATTCCCCGTGTCCGCGAACTGAAGGCGTCGCTGGGCGATTCGCTCTATCACCCTGGTGTGCTGGCTACGCTCGCGCCCTACAACGCTGCCTTTGGAGATCGTTTCGACAAGCTCTTTTCTGTCGCGGCGAATGAGATCAAAGACTTTGCCAACCGGCTCGAAGAACTTGGCGGAAGCATTCTGAGCACGGTGGATGGTGTGGAAGTCACCGTCGAGCATGTGGCAGCCTTGAACGAAACTGAATTGCTCAAGGTGGATTATGCTGCTGCGCTGGAGAAGTTTCGCCGGGTCTCCAAGCTGAAAAAGGAATTGGAGCGCCGGCCGCCGCTACGCCGCGCGCTTCAGCCGGCCTCCGCCGCTCACTCCGTTGGAACCGGAGGCGCCGCTGCCGCTCCTGCGCGCGCCTCTAAGTTTGTTCCGGCCGCCATTACTCCGCAGGCACTCTCCATCGAAGAGGCCAAGTTGCGGCGAGTGGAAGAATCGATCCGCGTTTTTGTGCGGGTCGCCGACCCCAAGTTCCGCCAGATCGTGCCGATGCGCTACTTCAACCTGATGCTCAGCCCCGCAGAAATCGAGGCCTATACCGCTGATTACCTGGAGGAGGCCAGCCCGCGTGCCGGCGTGGGCCGCATGCTGCTCCGCGTGGTAGCGGTCACGGCGCGTATGACGACCGAACTGGAAGAACTCAAGCGCTGCCAGAATTCCACATCCATCTGGAAGCTGCATGCGGACTCTCTGGTGGTGTTACTGGATCTTGCCAAACGGCTTTCGGAAGCGGTAGATCGACTGGCCGTAGAGATCGGGGAGCAACCCGGCATGCAGGCTGGAAGCGAGGGTCTTCGCGGGGCACTCGAAAAACTTCGTGAACGAACCGATCAGGTCGTCAAGATCCTGGCGCAAGCCTAGGCAGTTTGCGCAACTCAAGCTTTCTGGCGGATCATGGAACAAACCAGCCTGCGACGACTTGCGATGGCGCCAACACTTTTCTGGAACGACAGCCCAGAAGATCCCGGATGGGCTTGCTCCAACTGTCCGTGGAAATATCCTGTCCCTACGTTTTTGAGTGATCCGGAAGCAAGAAGCGCCTACGACCGTCTCGCCTCGTCTAAGTTCCGCGAGCACGTGTGTGTGCTTCCAGTCCCGCGCCAGGAAATCGAAGACACTTCCACCGAACCGACTTTTACCAAGCGAGTAATGAAGCTGGTAAAGGTTGGCTATAAGCCCAAGGACGCGGTTGAGATCGCCCTCGACGAAGTCGCACTCGAACACCGCAACGATCCCAAAGTGATGGCCCAGGCACGCGCCGATGCTCAGGATTTCTTGCAACGAGTTCGCGAGGGAAGGATTTAGTTTACGGAGTCCGCACCTTGGCTGCGACTTCTGCCCAACCTCTGGAAGTCTCCGGTATCCCAACTGAGGATCTTGGTCGCACCAGCCTTTTAATGCACACTGTCCCAGCAACGCGTCGTAAATCGTTCCTCCCAAGACGCCCGCTCTTACCGCACCGTCCATCGCAAGCCGATATTCGCACGCGTCCAAGAACACAACTTCCAACCGCTCCTCTACCTCATCCAAAAACAGCAAGGCCTGCTCGCCGCTGATCCGTTGTTTCCCCGGTAGTCTCGTGAGTGTCGCGTACACTTCAGCGAGTGTGTGCGCTGCGCAACACGCTGTCTTTCGATCAGCATCTGCAAAGACCGCAAGGCTGCGCTCGTGATGTTCGTGGTCCGTCAGAACCGCCGCCACTAGTACCGAGGTGTCGAAGAACAACTTCACTACGCAGAAAAGGGGACGGGATTCCCCCGTCCCCTTCAAAGCTTGCAATGCGGTTGGAAGCTAGCAGCCAGTAGCCAGGAGGTCAGTGAATATCAAACTGCTCCTGGTGCAGCGCCGGATCCGACTTCACGATAATGGTCTTCTTGACCAACTCTTCCATTTCGTTCAGCAGCCGCGCATTGTTCGCCTTCAAGACTTTCGCGACCTCGGGATTTACGCGCAGCATCACGTCGCTGTGCTCCAGCTGTTTCGAAATTTTCCGCATCTCAACATAAATTTCGTTGCAGATCGTGTTCACTGACTTTACATAACCGGTGGCCTGGCAATACGGACACGAGGTTCCGATCGTCCGTTCCAGCGACTGCTTTACGCGTTTGCGCGTGATCGCCACCAGGCCGAAGTCATTAAATTGCAGGACCTTCGAAGGCGCGCGATCGGCGCGGAGTGCCTCTTCCAGCGCCTGCATGACTTTCTGGCGGTTGCGCCGCTCGTCCATGTCGATGAAATCGATGACGATGATCCCGCCCAGATCGCGCAGCCGGATCTGACGGACGATCTCTTTAATCGCGTCCACGTTGGTCTTCACGATCGTGTCTTCCAGCCGTGCCGTCTTGCCCACGTACTTGCCGGTGTTCACGTCGATCGCTACCAGCGCCTCGGTCTGATTGATCACGATGTATCCGCCACTTTTCAGCCAGACTTTCGACTTCAATGCCTTGTTGATCTCCTCGTTGAGGCCGAATTGCTCGTACAGTGGCGTCTCTTTGGTGTAGAGCTTCACCCGCTTGACCAATGCAGGCTGAAAACGGTTCGCAAAGCGCAGGATGCGCTCGTATTCTGTTTCTGTGTCTACCCAAATAACCGAAAAGTCCGAAGTCACTTGGTCGCGCAAAACCCGCTCCACCACGTTGAGATCGTGGTAGATCAGCGCCGGCGATTTTCCGCTATCCGAGCGCGACTTGATTTCGTTCCACAGATTCTTGAGGAAGCGGATATCGGCGCGCAGTTCCTCGTCGGAAGCTCCCTGCGCGGCTGTCCGCACGATGAAGCCACCGTGGCCGTTTTCGCGCTCGCTCTGAATGATTCGTTTCAACCGCAACCGCTCGTCTTCGGAGGCAATCTTGCGTGACACTCCGGTGTGGTTTACGGTCGGCATGTACACCAGAAAACGTCCCGGCAGGGCAATGTGGCTGGTGATGCGCGCACCTTTCTTGCCGATCGGCTCCTTGGCAATCTGTACCAGGATTTCCTGTCCTTCCTTGAGTAGTTCGCTGATCTGCGGCACGACCGTGTTCTCGCGACGCCGGAAGCGGCGGCCCCCGCGCCGCCCACGTTGCCGGTCAAATGCCGGCGCGGGACGCGGCGCCCGTTGCAGCCTCGCTTCGGGAGAAGGACTCCGCACCTCGGCGCTGGCGTCCACCGTGCCCGCACCAATGGCCTCGGCTTCTAACAGCGCCTCGGCTTCTTCCTGAGCTTCTTCGAGTTCGAGTTCTTCCGCTTCGATCTCTTCTTCTTCGACGGCCGCCTCCGGATGGTCTGGCCCGGTCTCGTGAGCATCATGATTCACGCCCTCAGCAACCGGCAACGCGGCCAATTCGTGTCCATGCTCATGCTCGGAAACAGTGGGATCTCCGGCCGCACGAGTTTCTTCTTCCAGTTCCTCAAACGCGGCGTCTTCCACCAGGTCCTCCGCGTAGGCGTCGAGATCGGCTTCTTCCTCTTCGATTTCCTGTTCTTCGATATTGATATTGCCGGCAGGAATCTGCACGGTGGCTCGGGGTTCTTCCGCGTGCGCAATCTCCAGAAAAGTTGCCCCTGCGGTTGCGGCCGTATCCGTTCGCGGCTCGAAGACTTCCGGAGCGGCGCTTGAAACCACCTCGCGTGGCTCTTCGTAAACTTCGGCGGGCGTCACATGTTCATGTTGCTCATGGAGTGGTTCCGCCGCGGCAAACATCGGCTCGTCATCGGGAAAATTGCCCGCGATCGAAGCCGGAAGCTGCTGTTCCTGTATCGGAGCCTCAGCCGGAGAAGTTGCACTCTGCGGCTGCCGGCGATATTTCGAGATGGACTCGCCCGGAAGAATTATCGGTTGATATCCGGGTGGCGGCCCGTAATCGTAGTCGCGTCCCGTTCGCGCCTCCGCTATTGGCGCACGCTGCGGGCGGAACTCCGTTGCGGAGCGATCGCGTTCCCCGCGTTCGCCTCCCCGGTCCCCACGCTCACTTCCCCGGTCCCCGCGGTCGCGCTCCCCCATACGTCCGCGACGACGTCGGCGGCCGCGAAATCCGCGAGGCTCACGCGCCCCTTCAGTTCCGGCCGGGCCTTCCAGTGAAACTTCCTTCGTCTCGCCCTCTACGGCGTCGGACGCAGGCAGCGCCTGCTCGGACCCTCTCTGTGGGCGCCCCTCCCCTGCCGGACGCCCGGCCGGGATCGCTTCGTCCAGATCCTCGTCCTGCTGTTCCAGGTCCATAAAATCGGAAACATACAGAAAGGCGTCGCGTTCCAGTCCGATATCCACAAATGCCGACTGCATGCCAGGCAGCACACGCGTCACACGGCCTTTGTAGATGGAGCCCGCTAAGGTGTATTCGTTTTCGAGTTCGAGGTAGATTTCAGCCAACTGATCGTCTTCCACGATCCCCACTTTGGTCTCGTGGGGCGTGGAAGTTACGTACAATTCCTTGTTCATGCAAACTCCGGTTGGTCTTCACCGGAGCGAAGTGGAAGGTAATCGGAAGGATTGAGGAGTTCAGCGCGGTTTCTGGTACACGCCCGCGAATTTCCGAAATCTCTTCCGGAACCCGCACAATCGTGAAAGTTCAGAACTCGTCTGTACTGATCGCATCTTGTACTTCGCCAGGTTTGTGACCGCTCTCTCAGATTTCTGAGGGGGCCGTTACCCAAGCCTGACGGATTCAATCCTGTCCGGCAATCCCTTCGCCGGTGATTTGCCCTCCTTTTTCGCGAGGGCCTTCGTAATCTTGTTTCGTGGCGCCGTTCTCAAGGACGCCAGATCTTCTACCTTCCGTCTCAGTTCACGAAACGGCGCATCCGGACGTTCATTACCATCCCCAGCGCCAGAAACATAAACAGAACGGAAGACCCGCCGTAACTCATGAGCGGCAGGGGTATTCCGGTGACCGGCATAAAGCCAACCACCATGCCGACGTTCACCAGGACGTGGAAGCTAAGCACAGCCACCACTCCCATCACCAAAAACGTCCCGGCGCGGTCGGGCGCCGTTTGGGCGTTCTGGGTCAAACGCATCAGCACTATGAAGTATAACAGCAGTACCCCAAGCGCTCCTACAAACCCGTGTTCTTCGGCAAATGCCGCGAATATAAAATCAGTTTGCGGCACCGGCAGAAAGGCCAGGTGGGTCTGCGATCCCTGGCTGCTACCCCAGATTCCCCCCGACCCTACCGCAATCAGGGATTGATTAACTTGATACCCGGAGCCCTGACGATCCGCATCCGGATTCAGAAAACTGGTAAGACGCTCTTTCTGGTAAGGCTTGAGGATGTGGACACGGTCCGAGAAGAAGACTGCCCCCACCAACGTTAGGCCGAGCAGGACCACCGGCAGTGCCTGCCTCATCCGCAGCCCGCCAAGAAACAACGCAATCACAGCGATGGGAATATAGGTGAGGGCTGTGCCCAGGTCGGGCTGCGCCAGCACCATCAGCATAGGAAAGCCGACGATTGCTCCCGCCTTGATGAAATCCGACCAGGAAAGTTCTCGCTGGTGAAGATCGGCAAAGTACTTGGCGACCGCCAGGATCAGGATAAGCTTGACCCATTCAGAGGGCTGGAAGTGAACATTCCAGGGCATCTTGATCCAACGCCGTGCTCCCAGATACTTCTGCCCGAAGAGTAGGACCGCAATCAAAGACGCGAGCGCTGCTACATACATCCAATGGGTTCTTTCCAGCAGGGCCTGATAGTTGATCAAGCTCACCAGAAACATCGCGCCCACGCCCGCCAGCACCCAGTAGATTTGCCGGATGTGTGCCCCGGCGAACTTGGTGTGCTCGGTAGCGCTGTGGATTTGCAGCACGCCGAGCGCACACAGGATAAGCACGAATCCTAACAGGATCCAGTCGAAATCTCGGTAGGAAACGTAGCGCGACATGAGTTCAGTCGCTCATTCGGCAATTCATGGGCAGGTATTGTTGGGGCAAGCCGGGCTCAGCGGTTCATCGTCCTGCAACAGGACCCAGGTGGTGACGCCACCCACAATGGCGATGCCGGTGTAGATTGCCGTGCTCGAACTCAAAATTCCGCCGCCGGCCGCAGTTGCCGCTCCAGCGCCGCGACGCTTCTTCTTTTTCTTTTTCTCGGGATTCGAGGTATCGTCGCGAGTAGTCTGTTGCCCCTCTTGAACCGTCGTCGTGCCCTGCTGATCCTGAACCGTGACATCTCCCTTAGTGGCCACGATCTGCACCTGTCCATCTACATCCGTAACCTGGAACTCGGTCCAGGAACTGCCCGCGGGCTTCACTGTCACTTCGCCGGCCTGCGTGGCCATCCCCTGCGCTGTGCTTACACGGACTGCGCCGTGCTCAATCTCGACCGCCGGTCCCTGAAACTTAACCAGAGAATCTGCGAGCACCATCACACTCGAACCGCTCGCGCTGAGGTTGGCAGTAGAATCCGGGCGCGTCTGCACCATGTCCCCTGCAAATACCGCCGCAGACTTGGGAACCGTACTGCCATTGACCCAAGCCGTGCCGTTGGCATACAGCATCGCCGATGCCGCGTCCGCTGCCAGCAACTGTCCGGGCAGCAACATCGCCAGCACCATACTCAGCGCAGACCGCAGCACTGTCTGTGACATGGTCGAACTCACTCCTGCAATCTTGACGATTTGACTCATCCTAGCCCGCAAAAGGTTGCAGGTCAATGATCTTGTTGGACTTCTGAGTATTTTTGAGCGTTACTTCGGTCTCTCGTTCATGGCAGTGCGGGAACGGCAAATCCAGCTGCCCCTCCAGCACTTCACCTTCGGCGTGTTCGACTTGCACTTCGATCCAGCGATTCGGCTCCAGCACGCCGGGGATTTTCATTTTCAGGTAGTTGTCGGTCAGCGCTTCCGTGAACTCACTATCACCGGAACGTAGCGTGATCGCCTCGACGATTGTCCCCACCTGCGCTTGAACGAACGCCGCCTTTTTTGCGCCGGCGATTTTCCTTAACACCTGGTTGCGCTCCCTCGCGACGGCGACTGGTACTTGATGGATGTGTTCGCCAGCCGGTGTCCCGGGTCGAGCGGAATATGTGAAGACGTGAAGATACGTAAAGGGAAGTTCTTCAACCATGCGCCGCGTTTCCGCGAACTCCGCCTCGGTTTCGCCCGGGAACCCCACCATGACATCGGCACCGATCGCCGCGTTGGGCATGGCATTTCGAATCTTCAGAATCTTCTCGCGGTAGTGCCAGGGCCGATACTTGCGGTGCATCCGCCGGAGTACGGCATCGCTCGCCGACTGCAATGGCACATGCGCATGCTTGGCGATTCGCGAAGATGTCGCCATCATCTCGATCAATTCATCGCTCCAATCCATCGGCTCAACCGAACTGATGCGAAGCTTCTCCAGCGAAGTCTCTTGCAAGATAGCGCGAACTAGTTCCTCAAATCGGTGCCCTGACGGCTGAATGCTGAGTGCCGAATGCTGACGTCTCTCCTGCAGATCCCTTCCCCACCGCCCCAGATTGATCCCTGAAATCACCACCTCGCGATAACCCGCGTTCACCAGCGTCCGCACCTCAGCCAGGACGCGCTCCAGCGGCAACGAGCGGCTCTGGCCGCGCACGTAGGGGATCACGCAGAACGAGCAGCGGTTGTCGCATCCATCTTGCACTTTGAGGTTGGGCCGGGTGCGCTCGTTAGCCGCCTCAAATACCGGAGCCGCCAGCAGTTCGGTGTACGCGAAAATGTCGCCGACGACAACGTTAACGTTGGTCTGCGGATCACCCACCAAAGGATTGCTAGAAAGTTGGGCCAGCGGAACGAATCCCGGCCTGGAGGAGTAGGGAGCCGTCGCGATTTCGGCTGCTAGATGCTTGTGCGAATTGCCCACCACCCAGGTGACGCCCGGCAGCGCTGCCAGCTCTTCCGGAGCCCGTTGCGCGTAACAACCTGTCACCAGAATCCGGCAATCGGGATTCTCGCGCTGCACCCGCCGGATGGAAGCGCGCGCGTCCTTGTCGGCGCTCTCGGTCACGGTGCATGTGTTGAGGACCACGATTTCGGCATCGCGCGCGGCGTGGGCCCGCTCCAGTCCGCGCTCCAGAAACTGGCTCTCGAGCGCCGCTCCGTCGGCCTGCGTGGCGCGGCAGCCAAAATTCTCTATGTAGAAGCTGGCCACGCTTCTATACTACCCGAGTACCAGGGTGCGGAAAGCAGCCGTCGGCGGCTGCCAGACCGATCCGCACTGTTCTGCATCTCCCAGCCCCTCCTGAGGTGCACATGAAACGGCGTATCCTTCTTGTCGACGACGACCTCGCTGTCCTTCTGACTCTGAAAGCAGTCCTCGAATTCCAGGGATTTGAAGTGGAGACCGCCGCCAGCACGGTCGAAGCGTTTTCCCGCCTCGAGTCCGCCACCTATCAGATGGTCATCAGCGACTTGCGTATGGAAACCGAAGACGCTGGCCTGAAAGTAATCCTCGCTGCCCGCCGCCAGAGCTACGATCCCGCTACTGCTCTCCTGACCGCCTACCGGCCGATGGGAGAACAATGGGAGGAAGAACACTCTGAATCTCTTTTGATCAAACCGCTGGGCACGCGCGATTTGCTTCGCCAGGTCGAGGCCCTGCTCGTCCGTCACGAAGACGCCAAGCAGGCGCGCCAGCGGATCGCCGTCACCGAGGCGCAAGAAGCCGCTCGCAAGGCGGGTTAGCGTCCGTCTCGCCGTCTTGCTTGATTCTTCTGGATGGATCAGGCGCTTGCGACGTGCCGTTTCTGCTGAAAGCATTCCCGGCACAACACCGGCCGCCCCTGGGTCGGACGAAATGGTACCGTCGTCTCCTTGCCGCACTGGGAGCAGTTCGTCCGGGTCTCGGTCTTCATATAGGGCTGCCCATGGGCGGCGCCTAGCACTGCGACCCGTTTCCCCTTGCAGTTCTTGCAACGCTTGGGTTCGTTCTTGAACTGTTTGTCGTAGAAAAACAGCTGTTCTCCCGCCGTAAAAACGAAGTCCGTGCCACAATCCACGCACTTCAACAGCTTGTCCTGGAATTCCATGCGAAGAGGCGCTCCATTCCCCGTCCCTGCGCTTCACGGAGACCCGAATG
>JACXTT010000071.1_pt1 | contig 144661 bp, 135 predicted proteins | sample 9270951 | NCBI WGS metagenome assembly JACXTT01 (sample SAMN15532306, study PRJNA645909) | rock metagenome | isolation source: weathered quartz diorite | place: Puerto Rico | collected 2017-06-21 | reverse complement strand
AATGACTGTCTGGCTGGTTTGTCCGAATTCATATTCCTTTCTATAGGTTAAGGTTCATGCTTTCGGATGAGGAACCGTTCTCACGCCTCCATTATGGTGGTAGTGTCAAGATGCGCTCGATTTGGTGTGGTCCGTCTTGGACAACTTTTGGCCAGCTATTCATTTCCAAGATTTGGAAGTCCGGGTTGGCGACATTAAGATAACCAAAAAGAACCTTCCCAAGCTGCTCGACCAGTTCAGCACGGAAGAAAAGAAATTCACTGCCCACCTTTATTACAAAGCGTTCACTGCCGCCACTCATCACTTTGAGGCCGACCTGCCGAAACTAGGGGAAGTTGAAGCCTTCTTCACGACAGGCGACCCAGACCTTCCCAAGAACATAGCCATGGTGCGAAGCACCGGGATGGTGATTTGGAATCGTCCGTTCCGGTCGCACGCTCCCTACATTGGGGTGTTCTTCTGCCGCAACAAGAAGGGAAATAAAGTCCTTCGTGAGATGGAACCTCCCAAACACGATGTATGGGACCCCAACCACCCAGAAAAGGGTGCCAATAAGGCGGTAGAGAATGAATATTTCGGGTTCTTGAGAGACTGTGTAGGGAAGCTGGCCCCAGCAGATGAATCCAAGATTCTGAATATCCCGGGCTTGAGCAGGTTCCTGCCCGACGATGACGAAACCCCAGAGGAAGGATTTGGCGACGGCAGCAGCGAAGACAGTGACGAAACCAACACGGAGAGCATGACGCCAAATGCACTCCCAACAAAAATACTGCCTTCAAAAATAGACCATAAAAAGCGAACCATGCAGCCTGACGAGCAGAAGCCAGAAGGTGACGACGATGAAACGGAAGCGGGAGAGGGGGTTGGTACTGGAGGCGGGCCGGGCAAGAACAAAGGCAATGGCAGCGGCAACGGTGGTGGTGGTGGTGGCGGCGGCTCGGGCAAAGGGAAGTCTGGTTCAACTGGCGGTTCCCACGGCGGCGTTAGCTCCAAGCCAGCCATTCCCATTCGTTACCGGGCTTACTGTCAGGATTCAACAACGGGAAAGTATGCAATTTCCATCACGACTGAAAAGGAGGTTGAAAAGAATGCGAACCTGCTGATATGGACCGTCGGGGATGACCAGAAGATGGTTGCGGAGTTGAAGTCAGCCAAGTTGGCTGAGGGTGCTGACCTTCCCGTGGCTGGCGGCGTTGTTGGCCCCATGAAACTGGCAACCGATGGCAGTATCAAAATCGAGGTAACTCTGCGTCAGCCCGTGCGAGTTGCCATGGAGGTTTCCGCTCATGAAGCTTAGTCGCCGTTCATATCCGCATCCTGTCGTTGGGAATGCCGACGATGTTCTGGAAGCCGGTTTTCAGGCAACAGTCGAGATGACGACCGACAAGGAGAACATTTATCTCTCGACAAAGACGCTGTGTAGCAGCACCACGCTGAACAAGCTGCTTAAGTCGGGTGGTGCTACGTACGTCGTGCATGTCGAGTGTGGCAACACGCTGTACCGACGTGCGCACGAGTTCACGACCCCCGAGTTTCAGTTTCAAATCCCACGCAATGAACTGAACGACGACGTTGAGGTTAATACCTTCGTCCGTGCGCTAAAGGATATCCCCGCTTACAAGGTGGATGGTGCTCATCCCGACTACGGGTCCGCCACGTTCGACGTTGAGGCAGGCGATGTATTGGCGGTTGGCGAGGGTTGCGTGTTCCCGATAGAAAGCACCTTTGATTCAATGAGCCGTATCGGCTCGATATTTCAACTTCAGGAATCCTCTGAAGAGGGCGACCAGCCGATGAGGATGAACCCGAATTTGGACAAGTTGACGGTTATTCTCTCGAAGCCCGACATCAAAGTTTACAAGGAGCTTAAATTCCAAGCGCACCTATCGCCGATGCTGGCGTCTGTGTTGGTGCTGCCGGTGCTGACCGAGGCTCTCCACCTGCTGAAAGAATCGGCCGGCGAAGAGGACCACCGCCGTTGGGTCCGAGTCTTGACACGGAAACTCAACGAACTGGGATTGAATAACGATTCCGATGAGGTCTTGATTACGGCGCAAAAGCTGCTGGAGTTGCCAATTCGTCGTGCCTTTTCTTCGGCCAACGTTAAAGAGAAGGAATAAGCCATGCCGAACATCCTCATTTTTCGCTCGAAGTTCGTTGATGCTCTGCGCATTGACATTCCAAAGCATCTGAAAAAGTACACGACAGACCCAACGTGGGTCACTTCTGTTGGCAGTGCTTCAGACCGCAACGTTCCTACTGGGCTGGCTCTACGCACAACAGCAATCGAATTGTTGGAGCCTGAGACGGAAGACCTAAAGGACACCGAGAACGCAATCAGGCTGCACAAGGCGATGCCCGAGTTCACTCGTTTGAATGCCCGGGACCCACGTCTTTGGGCGAGACTCAGCCATGTCGAGCTTTGGCCTTACATGCGAAAGCGTTGGCCAATCGAGAAATACTTGAAGGAGGGCGAGAAGATGGCTCAGGGCCGTATTTTGGAACGCTACTTCATCGCCCAGAGCCAAAGCCGTGCGCTAATGCGCAACGGCATCGCTCGCCTTTGGTGGGGAGCGTATCTGACGTTTGACCCCAAACGCTCCAATCCTTACGAGTTGACCGGCGTGCTTTTCTCAAGATTGGACATCGCCCAGCAAATCTTGGAGCGTAATATGGGGCGAGCACAGGCAATCCTGCACGGATTCTTGGAATTCCTGCTGGCGCACAGCGCCGAACTGCTTGTCCCGGGTGACCTCAGCCGTGCTCGCATCCGGCGGTTGGCCAAATTCCTGAACATGCACGGGGGCGTCTGCATCCTCGATTGCATTTCGAAAGCTGCCGTCATGGACTTGCTCGAAGTGGAGTATGCCCGGGGAAAGTCTCTCGAAGACGCTTCAGAACCGGCTTCCGAAGCAACACCTGCATAGAGCCAATGGTTGTGACCGGTCGCATTGGGAAGCGACGAGGGCGGAGAACAGATTGCTATACCTCCGCCGAGCGGTCCTACGTCATGTCCCGAATACGGAGCAGAGGTAATCGCACCACTGAACTTCGGTTCCTGCGCTACTGTCGCCGATTCGGTATTAGAGGCTGGAAGCGGGGCAGTAAAATGTTTGGTCGGCCTGATTTCGTTTTCTACCATGCCCAAGTCGCCGTGTTCGTTGATGGGGATTTTTGGCACGGCAATCCCAAGAAGTACCGTGTGCCGAAAAGCAACCAAGAGTATTGGGAGGAAAAAATTGAATCCAATAGGCGGCGAGACCGGCTCGTAAACCGCACGCTCAAAAGTCAGGGCTGGCGGGTGTTTCGTGTCTGGGAATCGGAACTTAAGAGGGATATAGAAGCCGTTATGGCGAAACTCCGGGTCCTTGTTCCGGTCCAGATGAAAGGTGCAGCCTCCTCAAAAGAGCTTAACCGGTTTCGAGTTCGTCCCAAATCCAAGCCCCAGCACCAATCCCGTACACCTTGAGCCGCTGGCCCCCGAGGACGGTAATAGGTTCGGCTGGCCAAATTTCTTCTTCCCCGTCGCTGTTGGTTGAAACGAAACAATCCCGCCCGGCATCGTAATTCCCTTTCGGGTCTGTCAGCGTCTCAATTACCCGCTGTCCTTCCGAGTGCTCGAAGTAGGGCATTGCCCAGCCGTTCCACCTACGCCCATTCGTCCAGCCTTGGAACTCTGCATCTACGCCCTCTATGGTGAACTTGCATCGCCGCCAAGGCGGCGTTGCTGCCTCCGTATCCGGGACAACCCTGAACTGCTTTTCGGCTTCGGGCTTGAAACGATACTGGAGTCCGCCGCCGAGCGGGTGAGCCAGCAGCGTTCCGTCAGGCTCGTACCCGTCCACGGTCAAAGCCCCGCTAGGGTACAGCTTCTCCACGGGAACAATGGTGTCGCCTTTGGTGAACTTCGCTGGGTGCATCACGCTACAATCTTGGCAAACTGGTCTTGCGGGTCGAACTCAACTTGCACTTCGGTTCCCGGGTGAACCTCGGGATGGTCTTCGGGGTCCAGCCAGAAGCCCACCCGTTGCCCGTCCAACTCCACTACCGCTTTCCGCCAACACATCGGCGGTTCCGGCCAGCTAATCACGGCGGTTGTTTTCACCATATCGTGTGCCCTTTCAATCTGCATAGTCCCCGATGTCAATGCCCTTGAAGTCCTTCACCGCTTTCCGTATTGCCTCGTACGAATTGCGATGAGGTTCACTGCCGAACGGGTTCCGCTTCTGGATTTGTTGGTTGGCGGTAATCACGGCATCGAACTCGGCTTGCGTCAGAGGCTTGCCCATTCCCGTGCGAGTCTCCTTCACCGTGCTCTTGTCCTTCCGGCTCATTTTCTAATCCGCTGCCATCTTCCATTTCTGCCCTTCCAACTTGGCCGTCAACGCCTCCAACCCGGCGGCGTCGTTGGCGTAGTTGAACCAGCACGAAAAGTGCATCCCGGCACGGTTGCTCGTCAGGAACATCGTGTCAGGCGAGGGCTTCAACCCGAGCTTCCCGATTTCCGCCGATGCTTCTTCCAGCAGTTGGTTGAACTCCGACATTTTGGTCTCCCCGAAATACAGGTTGAGACGCACCCTTTGGCGAATCACCGTGTAGGACCGGGACCAGAACGAAGATTGGTCATTCATCTGTTTCATTTTCGAGCAAGTTTTTCCAATTCCGCCACAATGAAAACCATCCCCTCGGTGTCCAAAGCACAATACTCCTCCAACTGCCGACGCAACCGCTGCTTCTCGGTTTCGGGCACGTCACCGAAGCTCACTCGCAAGAATTCAAGGCTGGCGGTGCTGCCCTCCTGAATCTCCAAGTGGTCGTACCCCTTGCCCGTCAAAGCAGGCAGCACGGCTTTGATTGAGGCACTACCGAACTGGTTCGGGTGGTAATAGTGAAATGACCTGAACGGTTTGAGAAGGTCAACAAATCGCCTTTCGAGCCGCCGCACCCAATCGGCGTGTTCCGGGAGGAACTCGGCACACTCTCGAAGACGACTTTTTTCAAATGCGGCGTTATACACCACGATTGAACCTTCATCCTGAAATCAGTCCCGAAACCTCTTCATAAACTCGGGGCGGGGGTCTCCACGTCCATCAGCCAAAAACATTTTGTGCTCAGGTTCCTCGCCCGCAGTACGAACAAGGTGCAAGGAAAATTGAAATGGTACTTGTTGATAGGGCCGCACCCCATCGAACAGCGGAACGGCAGTATTGAAGGTCTCGAAATCCAAAAAGTGAAGTGGATAACGAAGCCGTTTGAGAAATGCTGCAATAGCTTTTTCGTCCACCTGCGGCCTGCCTGTTTCGGCACAACATTTCTGGATGGTCTGCTTGGCTGTTAGTGCCACGTCTCCGGGGATTTCACGCAGATGCACGATGCCCCTTGCAAGCAATTGAAATCCCTTTTTCCTGTTATGGTACAGAGTCAGCACATTCTGCTTGGGCAAGTATCCCCAACAATGGTCATGAAGCGGGCAGGTGTACGGGTCATCGCAATGCGGGCCGATACTTACTTCGGGGGGTGATGGCAGGCGAATGATTGACAGCATCTTCGAGACCTTGCTCTCGACCGTGCGGACCAGAGCCGAAGCATCGGCGGTTATGTCAACGGTAGCGAAGAGACGTTGCGGCTCGACGGGACCGGAACGGACGTAATCAGGGTCAACGTGAATCAGGTTGATTTGATTTACCGGCACTCCAGCGTTCGCCAACACCCAAGCTTGGAAGGCCACGTCATGGAGATGGACACTCTTTACCGACGCCGTTGATTTTACTTCATCCAGATTCCAACCGTCGCCCTCGGCCGGGGCCAGCACGTCCACTCGGCAGTACCCGCTGCTGGTTTGAAAGGCGGCTTCAAACAATGGTTTAAGTAACCTCAGGGCTTCGCTGGTGGCCTCAGCAGCCTGATTCACGTTATCATCACCAACTTCCATCCCTGTGGGGAACAGTTGTCTTGCCAAAAGGCCAACCTCGCTCCCTTGGTCAACAATCGCTTGTTGGGCGGGGTCCGGTTCAGGCAACAAGTCTCTCGTGTTGACTGCATGCCACAGCAGCTTGGGGCACTGCGCACCGCACAAGAAAGCCGATTTGGAAATGACCGATTTGGGCTGGCTCATTCGTCGTCTTTCGGAATCAGTGAAGCCCGAACGTCCCCGCTATTGCTGATAACCTTTCCACTCGGGTCATGGGTTTTCCCGGTCGTGGGATTATACGTCCCCCACAACTGACCAGCCCTCCCTCGAATCTCCTGACGGTACGGGCTAACGTCGTTCTCGTAGCCGACTACGGCTCCGCTCGCATCCACTATGGGCCTTTTCACTTTCAGTATCCTTTCTTTTTTTGGCACCGTCGCCAATCACCAAAGCCCCTCGCTGCGGAAGAATTCGTCAATCTCGTCTTCGGTCAAGCCGCCACCCAGCGTTTGGAGCTTCACGCCGATGCCCTCCAAGTCCTCGTGCTCAATCGGGAAGCGAGATACCGGCACCGACTCGAATACACGCTCGGCTGTTTCCATCCCGATGATAATTTCGTGGTTCCATTTCTCGTCGGGCCGCTTGATGAACAGCAGGCTTAGGCCCTCACGCTCGGCAAGGACGACGCCCCAGACCAGACGGCTTGTGCCCGGAAGCCGGTACGGGACCTTGCGCATAATGCAAGCTCTCATGCCGCAGCATCCTTGGCTCGTTCCAACAGCCAGCGTATCTCGGCTGATTCGTGGAGTAGGCTGAAGATAACTAATTCAGCGAATCCATCTTCGGCGTTGATGGCGTCTGTATGGGAAGCATGGAGATGCTTCAAAAAAAGCTCAAAGGATTTAGAGGCTTTGTTCAGGTTTTCGGGTTTCATTTTGCTTCCGTTCTCATTGGGGCCATGGATGGGACGGGTTTTCATTTGCGGATGCTTTTCAACTCTCGTTCGCCTTCAGAACCTTGAACACGCTCGCTACGGGCATTATCAGTTCACGGGCAATGGCCCGCACCCCCATTCCCTTCGCCTTCAGCTCCATTACGTCGTCCCGCCGTTTATTCAACGTGGCAGGACGCCCGAGACGGACGCCACGATTGCGAGCGGCTGCAATACCGGCGTTCACTCGTTCCTTGATGATTGCCCTTTCAAATTCTGCCACTGCCGCCAAAACACTCAGTTGAAACTTGCCGACTGGGTTGCCATTGCTGGTGTCAATGCCCTGCGACGTGCAAATCAGCGGAATTTGGAGATGGGTCATCTCGTCAATGACGAGGGCGAGATGCGTCAGCGAACGGCCAAGGCGGTCCAGTTTCCAACAAACGCACCTTGCCAAGCCACCAGTACGCATCAGCTTCATCATGCGGTCAAGGGCGGGACGGGATGCCTTGCCGCCCGAAACGTGGTCCTCGAAGACCTCGGTTTCAGTCCATCCCCGCATTTCGCAGTATTTCTTAATCTCACCCAATTGGGAGTCGGTCGTCTGACTGCCGTTATTGGTACTTATGCGAACGTAGATTCCGGTCTTGGCGTTCATAAAACATTTGTATTTTCGACTGAAAAACGCCCCTCGATTTCCCTATACTTTTGCCACTTTTCCCGGGCGATTTGCGGGGGAGTATTTCTGAACGGGGTTTGCACGGGAATTGGCATTGCTGCAATCAGTCTGTAATGACGACGGACGCTCGCAGTTTTTTGATATTGGATACCTTGATGCTGATGACAGTTGGCTTGTAATCTGGTCTCCCGCTCTGCCTGTAAAACCACGGCTTGAGTTGGCCTTCCGTCACCGTGTCACCGTTCGGCATCCGATAGGCATTGGTTGAACGGGTGGGGAAATATTGCAGATAGTACTCCGTGTTAGCCGATGGTGTTTGAACGTTCTTGTTCACGACGAGCGGAAGTGGTTTCCCCTCGGCGGTCATAAGGTGCTGATACCACACTTCACCATTCTCGTATTCGACTTCCGAGAGCCTCACCCCGAGCTTCTCAGCAAGGCGGCGGCGAACGCTCGTATTGTAATTGGCATTAACGATTCCCCTTTTGCGGGAAACCTTCACGACGCCAGAGAACGGACAGGCTGGCTTTAGTTTGGGCTTCGTCTCTGACACCAGCGATATGAAGCGGCATTGAGTCCCGTTCGCTTTGAGAAACTCGACTAGGTTCTGGGTGGTTTGCATACGTTTCTTTTATTTTATGTGCGTACACTAAATCACAAAAGGCAACTTGTCAAATGGTTTTTCGTGCGTACAATATATTGTTAGAACTTTTTTATGAGCAAGAAAAGACCACGGGGGAGACCGCCGCTCCCCAAGAAATCGGTGAAGGGCGGACGGCTTTACTGCCGACTACTCGAATCCGAAACAAGGGAGATTGAAGCCGCCGCCCGAAGGGCCAAACAGACCCAATCCGATTGGATACGGGACGTGCTCTTGGCGGCGGCACGGGCGAGGCGGTAGAGACACATGTGTCTCAAGGACCAGTTCAGAACAACCCGGGGCTGGTCAGGAGCGGTTTTGACGGTGCTCGGCTTGGCACCATACCCCGGGTGGTAAAAACGTGGGCGGGGCGTAAGACGGGAGGCGTGGTTTGGTGGCTTTGCGGTTAAACTCCGCCAGTGCGGCGTAAATTGGCCGCCATTTTAGACATTTATATATGTATTCCTGATTGGATTCCGTTTGTTCTCAAGAGAGGGGCAATGTCCCGGGGTTGTGTCGCATCGGACGAATCATTGGTTATCATCGGACTCATCTTGTCCTGCGTTGAGCAAAGCCCGTTTTGCCTCCCGGTAGGTCATAGGTTTTTTTCGTTCCCGCTCCCTCTTTTCTCGCTTCTGTTCCATCCATCTCATTACGGCTGCCACGGGAATCTTCCTCTGGCCTCTTTCTGCGGCTGCTATTGAAAAACGGGAAACCCCCAAAGCGTCGGCTGCCTCAGCCTGAGTGTCCCAATGCATTTTTCTAAACTGCCGCCAAGCTTCACCGCCATCTTTCCAGTCTGCTTTCGCTGGCAAGAACTGCAACTGCTTCCCAGTGTTGCTTCCGAATATCCATGTCTTGCCTCCAAATTGGATTGCGAGCCGATGCACGCTCGGAAATCTGAACACGACATTCTCGCCATACAATATCACGCCATTCATGGTGCGGTAGATTGATACAAAGCCGTACGAGTTGTCAGGTTTTTTGAGCGGTTTTTCCAAGGAAAAACGTGCACAGCCGCAGTACTTAGTGGGGGGAAGCGACCACCGCTCAAAATCAGGGAGTAAATTATAGGCGTAATCTGAGAGTTCAGATTTGCAGGTCGAAAGACCCGCCGAAACAAAAGCAAACGCCGCAATGCGGCAACAACAAAGAAACAAGAAAAAAATGAAAACAACAAAACTCAAAACTTCACGCTTCAACACCAAAACCAACTGGGAAAGGGTCAAAGAATTCATGCTCCGATTCCAAGGGGACATCGTACTCAACGAGAATCATCGAATCGTTTGCTATCACCTATGCGAAAAGCATGGACTCGTAATCAACTTCGGACAGACCTCGTATTTTGATGAGTCCGATTGCCATATCGTTCTCCCTCCCGAAGCTATCAACAAGGGCACCATCAAAGGGAATCGCCTCACTGCACCGTCGGGCGGGACGGAAGACCACGTCTTGGACTTTTACCGACTGGTCGAGGCACCAATCCTCTGAGGAGCGAACCAAAACGACGGAAGCGTAATTCCATGAATATTCACACACCATCATCAAACGGGACTGCACAGCCCAAACCATTGCTGAACTTGGGTGAAGTGATGCCCGAAGGCATCCTCAGCACGGAGAAAGTCCCCGACTTGAGCGGAGTGACAAAGGTCATCGGCCACACGAGCGAGAACACCTTGATTGCACCGACGAGGGTGACTCAAGCCCACAAGATTGTGTTCGTGCTGGCTAAGGCTGGTACGTCGCTCCATAGAGAGGAAATCGCCCGCCGAGCCGAAATCCCGATTGCCTCCATTGGGTGCGGAGTTGCGAAGCTGACGCAAGAGCGGGTGCTGATGTGGGCCGAGTGGGGATGCTATGTGCTGTCCAAAGATTCCTTGAGGCAGTTTCAACTTGCTTACGGAACGGCGAAGACCGAAACGCTGTTCAAGGTGATGGAGGAAGGAGGCGTTGCAATGCTTGATGCCATCAAAAGTTATCTCGACGGCCAAAGGAAACGGATTGTCGCAATCGAAGTGGAAATCCAAAGGTTGACGGGGGAGAAGTCCATTATCGAAGACGAGATGGCGAGTATCGGGCAACTGACCGCCACGCAAGCCGAGGACCAAGTGAAGGAGGCCGCATGAGCAGATATAGAATCAAGACCCTGTTGAATGCGATATGGGCGGTCCTTGACGCCGAATTTGAGACCGTCGAAGGGGAGACTTTCTCGCTTGAGCAAAGGGCACGGGAAGTGATGTTCCGTGAAAGCATTGTGGAGACGCTGGACAACCCCGCTTTGAAGGGCAAGCAACTGGTCAAGGAAGTGGAAACACAAGTCCAAGAGTTAATCCGAATGAAACGGCAGCACGCTGCGAGCACAAAGAACGGGCAGCCCTTGATGGACGACAACCCCAAACCGAGCACATCGGAATTAAACGGTGCCTCGATATGAGACCAACGATAGTAAAACAGATTCGCCGGTATCACGGCGTCGTGGTTCACGCCGACAAGACCATCGCCGATGCTGGGCGAAAGCAAATCCGTGCGGCGTACAACTGCGGCCTACTGTTGGCCCAACAGAGAGCCAAGTGCCAATCCAACGGCTGGGGAAAGTGGTGCAAGAAACACATCCCAGAAATCAGCAAGTCAACCATCGGACGATACATTTTGTTAACTGAAGTGTCAGACCTGACACATCTGGAAACAAAATATCGCACCCTGAATGCGGCGTACGTGGGCGAGGAAATTACATCCGCACCCCGACAACGAATCACAATCAAGACCGTGACGCCCGCTGAACCAGTTGAGAGAGCGGTTGTTCCCAAGTATCAAGACCGAAAAGGAAAGTCGTTAGCACAAAATGACGGCCGGAACCGATGCGGGATTGAGTCAGGTTCGACAGAGATTGCAGCCAAGCCCATTGACGGAGACGGCAACGGGGACAATGGCATTGACCTGAAGGCGAAAGTTAGGGGCGGGGGCAATCTCGGCTATCTCATGGGTAAGGTATCTCCGTCTGCCCGGGCACAAATCCAATCGCAGTTGCATCAGGCCGCCAACGGTGGTGAGGTGCAGACGGCGGAAGCGAGCACTGTCGCCCCCGTTGAGGGCGATGGCGGCGGAACTACGCCGAAGGCTCGGCTGATAGACCCTTTGGAACTTGGCGGAGAGGCAATCGCCGGGTTGTTTCAAGGGCCATTACTAATTGATGCTCTGCTCCTGCAACTCAAGCAGTGTGCCGAGTCGCATAACCCTACCCAGATTTATGGTTGCGTCTCTTCCCTCAAACCCATCGTCATCTGGTACGAAGAACACGCCGCCAAGGCTGAGGCACTTGTGGCGTGAAAGGAAACACACCAATGAAAAGAAACTCGATACTTCAAGGTGACGCTCTGGCGGCTCTGCGGACGCTGCCCGACGAGAGCGTGGATATGTGCCTGACCTCGCCGCCGTACTGGCGGTTGCGGGATTACGGGACAGCCCCGTTGGTATGGGATGGAGACCGTGAATGCCAACACGAGTGGAAAGTTACCAACGCCAAATTGCATGCGGGGCGGGGTGATGCTCAAAAATCGGCGAAGTACAGCGAGCAGGCGGCCGTACCTGATAGGCCAATCCAGTACGCATTCTGCACCAAATGCGGGGCGTGGAAGGGGTCACTGGGTTTGGAACCGACTCCCGACTTGTATATCACGCACCTTTGCAACATCTTTGACCAAGTAATACGAGTGCTGGCCTCGCACGGGGGCTGCTGGGTTAACCTCGGAGATTCCTACGCTGGCAAATCGCTCTGTCAAATCCCTTCCCGCTTCGCTGTCGCAATGACCAATCGTGGTTGGTTCCATCGGAACACAATCGTTTGGCACAAACCCAATGCCAGACCCGAGCCTTGCAAGGACAGGTTTACCCGAGATTTTGAGGAACTGTACTTCTTTGCAAAGTCCCCGAAGCCCTATTTCAAGCAGCAGCTTGAATCGCAAACCACCAAACCATTTTCGCCACGTCTGGCGAAACACAACGCTTGGGATAATGACCCCTCATTGAAACGTGGTAAGGGAGCGAATGCTGTAATGAAGTACAACCCACTGGGCCGAAACAAACGGTGTGTGTGGAGCATAAACTCAAAGCCGTTTAGAGGGGCACACTTCGCCACGTACCCGCCCGAATTGTGCCAGACGCCGATTGATGCGGGGTGTCCGCCGGGCGGACTTGTGCTGGACCCATTCTTCGGGGCGGGCACGACGGGCCTTGTCGCCTTGGAGCAGGACAAGGATTTTGTCGGCATCGAGTTGAATCCCGATTACATCCAAATGGCGGTGCGGCGGCTTGAGCCGTTCATGCCCGTGATTTTTGAAGAATAAGCATTTGAGGTATGAATGACACATTCCACCCATCACGACGCTTGGATTATCTGACATTTTTTGCCGCTCGGGCGATATGTATGAATAAGGGCGGCGAGGTTCTTTATACCTATTTCGGGATGACCCCTCGGGAAGTCGGCCTCGCCCAGTCCGCACCACAACAGATTTCCGAGGGGCGTCCCCATTTTTACAGGCGAGGCTTATGACGTACCTTGAACGTCGAATACAAAACCGTGGCTGGCTGAAACTCGATTTTTATGCCGTCACCAAAACTCTGCGAGAGATTCTTGAGACACAGGCGTTGTCGTTGGATGAACAAGCACGGTTGGCTTACATCCAGAATGAGGTTCTAAATGCCGCCGAGGATGCACGATGGGCACGCATCCGCCGGGTTCGCTGGTCAGGTAAGTGCGGAGCGAACTACAGGCGGTACATGGACATGCTTGAAGATTGGGGCCAACTCGGTTCAATTCGTAATTACCGAGCAACCCATGATGATAAGGCGTTCCCCATGCCGTACTGGATTCCTCAACGTGCCTTGAGCAAAGGTCTCTGTAGCTTGGCATTTCACCGCAAGCGGCTTCGTGTTCCCACCTCAGATAATCACGCTGTAGATGACGCCTCACGGTATGCCCTCCACTGTCTCTCGCTCTTACAGTTGGCCACCGATGCTGATTTCTGCCTTCCCGATGACCCGATACATCGCTTCCTCATCAAAGACCATTGCGAGCACATCTTTTTCAAAGACTTTTCCCTCGGCTACGGAGCGGATTCCAAGAGGTTATATCATCGTGTGGTAATGATGCCATCCGAGGGACGCCGAAACTTGAGGCATCCCCTTTTTCCACTGGCTGAGTACGACTTGAAGACCTGCCACCCCTATCTACTTCAAACCCTCTTCACTGACGACTCGGAACGGCGGCGATACCAAGAGCTAATCACCGGCGACATTTACACGGAGATTGGCGAGAGAATGGGTGTGCCCGAACGGGAGCAGGTTAAGACCGATTTTCTGCGGGTGGTAAATCCGAAAGAAAAGAGTGCTGGGTGGCTGAGACGCCAGTATGTGTTTCGCTTTTTCAAGAAGCAGTTCCCTCGATTCACCGATTCCGTTTTGTCCGTGCGTACTGACTTGGCAATTTCCATGCAGAACCTTGAAGCGGAATTGATGGTTCAACGGTTGGGAGCAGTATGCCAAACCGAGGGACTCTTTTGGGTGCCACAGCATGACGGCTGGATTTCCACCGTGAGCGATGGTGAAGCCATCCGTGGTCACGCCGAAAGAATCGTTTGCGGTGCTGTGGGTTTTCCTCCTGTCTTCACTCGGGAACTCCTAAACGGGAATGGTACATGACTCATTCCTGTAATTCTCTCTATTATGTGTAGGATAAGGCACCTTTTTATAAACTGCTCCCGATGCCGTGCGGTCCCAGAAATAAAAATAATCGCAACGACATATAATAAATGGTGCTTGACGACGAACTTTGATAAACTCGTTGGCACACTCAGAAAACAAGGGGTGAACAGTTAAACCAAGGAGTAAAAAAGTATATGAAAAAGAAAACCAACCTCACCAACTTTGAACGAGTCCAAGCAATCCTGAACGGTCACTTGGAAGTGGCAGTATTCAAGAATGGAAAGCGGTTCCGATGCGTCCTTGACGAGTACGGCATTGATTCAAATTCATGGGCATGTTCACCCGAAACGATTGACAAGGGTACGATTGAAGGCAACCGCCTAACAGTCCCGTTTGAAAAACCCGATACGCTGGAGTTTTACCACTACCAACCCGTGAAACTCTGAGCACTCATTTGGCACAATCAGAATTAAAAAAAAGTTCATGAAACAGAAAACAAACCTGACCAGCTTTGAGAGAGTCCAAGCAACCGTTCACCCTCAAGCAGATGATGCCATCCTCTGTTACAAGTGTGGTGGAAAGACAGAAATCTATTATGTCTTTCCCGAGATTGGAACCGAATGTCGCCGATGTCTGAACCTGAACTGCTGTAGAGAATCCATCACATTTGTTTGTGATTGCTGCAAGCAGAGGACACATCATCGTGTCTGGCGAGTGCGTGGCACTGGCATTGAGTATTACACTTGCCCGAACTGCGGAAATGAAGTGAGGTCGGGCGATTAAGACATCCCGCCCGGGCAGAGATTGGCGGTTGGAGAACTGGGTTTTCCAAAGATTTTAGATTTTGGGCGTAAGATTCCGACGAGAAATCGTAGGCAAAATACTCTTACACCCTTGGGGGGGGCGCAGGCATAACATTCTTCTTGCGCTCTTCCCCAGAATTTTCCGGGCGTCCTTATTACGACCCGCATACACGGTAAGAAAGAACTGAATGAGCGACAAAAGAGAACTGAACAATTTGAGGAAGATGGCATCCCGAAGGGGATTGCGTATCTGTAAACGTGGTCCTGAACCGTTTGAGAGGTATTACGTGTCAGACAGAGTGAGGAATCATCTGGTTGATGAGTATGACAGTCTGTCGGAACTGAGATTTGCGTTGTTCTTTAGTCCAGTAATCAAGAACTGAAAGAGAAACCCGAAATCAACAAGCGGCGAAACAGTTGCCGTCTGGTGGGCCGTGTTTTGTTTGATAGACGGGTGTCATGCTGCACGTAACTAAACAGTCCATGCGAATGGTCTTAGCGTACGATTGTCACCATTCCACATTCGCCCATGCCGGGGAAATGTTCCCCCAACAGGTTCACCGACGGCGTGAACCTGCTTCACCCCAAGTAAATGCTTTAGAAAACTCAATCGTTGCTCGTAGTGCGAAGCAATCGCAGCGTCCACCTTGCCCCATGCAAAAACAATCGTGTCCGCAGAACCGAGGACCGACTGCGATACCGCATCATTGCGGGTGCCAACAAGCACTTCGTACGCCTTACCGACAAGTTCATTCGGGTAAGCGGTGCGGATACCGAAAAGATTCAAGAATGTGACACGTCCAAAATCACGTTCTTTCGCCCAGCACGAAACCTTTCCAATCGTCGGGTCCGATTTCGTTCCATTCGCTGTGCTGGGATTGAGTTGAACAATTGCGAGTTCCCTTGGACTTTGAATGAGCGTGGAAACGTCAAGGCGGTAGCGATAGGATGGTTCCTCATCGCAGGACAAAATCTCGTACTCCTTCGGCATGGGATATTTTCGACAGCCGCCAGCGGTCACTCCATCCCATATTTCAATTCAACATGCGTCTGGGTCTTGGGAAAAATCTTCGTCACTGCACACTTGCCGCATTTGAGGAAATCCAACCGCACCCGCTTGTCAGGCATCCAACTGATTTTCAAAACTTCGCCGTCAGGTCCGGACAGGATTTCGTGTTTCAATCTTTTGCTCATGTTGCGGATTCTGGCACGGTGCCGCCAGCGGTCAAGTTCCCCGCCGAGACACCAAACGTATCTACAGGAGTACTTATCGTTTCCCTATAAAAAGTGGAGGCGCCTGTCGAACGACGCTCAGGCACCCCAAGCAGGGGTTTTTATGTTTATGGCGAGACACACCCACACCCCCGGGCGTAGTGGGGGGCGGCGGCAACCAACCATACCGCCATACCACGCTTTGCGTCCCTCAAAACCTCAGCTTTCTCGCCTGCTCTTTCATGTGGGCGGCGTTCAAATGGCCGTAGGTTTTTCCAATAAGAACTCCCCCGTCTTTGTGTCCAACCCATTTCGCAATGGTCATGTAGTTAAGGCCGCTCATCACGCACTGGGAAATGAAGAAATGACGAGTCAGGTGGAACGTGAAGTACTCCATTCCCAGCTTTTTCCGAATCTCTACCATGATTTTCTTGAAGGACGTAACCGGCGCATCAGTCCGGAAGGACGGGAAAAGATACTCTGATTCGCCTGCGTTGTGCTTCATCGTCAGCAGCAGGTTTTTTAGGTTCTCATTGAAGTCCGTGCGCCGTGTCTCCCCTTTGGCGATGTTGCCGGGAAACACAACTTGTTCGTTGGTGAAGTCAATTTCATTCCAAGTCAATTTCAGTGCTTCCGTGCATCTTGCGCCCGAGTACATGAGCAACGAGAGATAGTCTGCGAACTGAGCGCCGGTCCGGTCGTGGTTGCGAAGCGCCTCCGTGCACATAGCCATAATCTCTTCGGCTTTCAGCAAGCGCCGCTCGCCGTGCTTCTCCGTTAGTTGTTTAATGCCTTCCATTGGCAACTTGGCGATATGGCCTTCAGTTTTCGCCAGCAAGAGAAGTTGCTTCAGTGCCCGGGTGTGAAGGTTCACTGTCCGCTTTGAACACGGTTTTCGTTTCCGATTCAGCAGACTTGAGCGATATGCGAGGATGTTCTGGGGTGTGATTCTGGTGATGCGGTAGTCCTCACCGAGAAACCTCTCCCATTGCTTAAGAAAATGGTCTTCGTTTGCCATCGTCTTTGGAGCCTTGTGGACCGCCGTCTTGTAACGTTTTCGATATGCTTTGAAAGTTGGCCCGAGAGGTCCGAATGTTCCAATCCCTTTCGACGCATTGTCTTTGACCTTCGCCGCCTCGATTTTAGCCTGTTCAAGGGTGTCAGCGTTTTCTAGCCTCAGCTTCGTGACAGTCTTTTTTCCGGTTGCTGAATGGGTTATGGTGCACTGCACGTAATATGAACCGTTGCGGAGCCATAGACCTCGGACCCGCCTGTTCGCCTTGTCGAAAACTCGGCGAAACGAATAAGAATTCATATTTCCAAACTAGAACAAAAACCAGAACAGCCGTCAACATGGATTTGAGTTCTAGTCGTAAGTTGTTGATTTTCAGCGTGCGCCCGTAGCTCAGTTGGATAGAGCATCTGCCTTCTAAGCAGAGGGTCCCGCGTTCGAGTCGCGGCGGGCGCGCCATTGTCCCACAAGGACTTAGCGCGGGTTCCCTCCTCAATGCGAACAACTGCATTATACCAGTTGTTATACCAGTAGGCGGCCAAAAGCCTGCCGGGAGTGCCTATAATGAAATCAAAGTGGGCACCAAAGAGTGGAAACGAGAAGCCGACGGCATCTATCGACATGCCCGTACTAACAAGCTGTATTGGAGGCCTTGGACAGACGGAAAACGCACTTGGGAATGTCTGGGAACCGAAAACCTCAAACTGGCAAAGGAGGCCTACCATAGGCGTGCTGCCGGTCTGCCGGCGACGATGGAACGAAAAGCCACCTCGACGGTGCAACTCCAGACTGGGCCAACGATGGGCCAGGTAATCCGCAAGTACGAGCTCGACGGCTACCCCGATAAGCACAAAGCGCCTCGGGTGGGGCCAACGCTGGAAGATGAGAAGAATCACTGCAAAACGCTGCTGCAATTTTGGGACAACATCCCGGTTGATTCTGCCGGACCTGCGGCTTGTGACCGTTATCACTCCTGGAGAAACGATCAGGGCTTTCGCCACGGTCTGGGAAACAGGCAAGTGGATCGCGAATTGAACACACTAAACAATGCCTGTCGGTGGGCTGCTCGCTCCGAGCTGATCAAGCTCAACCCGCTGGCCCAGCGTCCCAAGTACCAGCGTTCGTCGGAAATCAAGCACTGCCGGGAATTCATGCCCCAAAATGCTGACGAACTCCATGCAGCAGCAGAGATCTTGTTCGAGCACAGAAATAGCACTGTTTTGGGATTCCAGATGCTCTTTGAGGCATATACCGGTCTGCGAACATCAGAAGCCTTGCGGCTTGGCGAGGAAGAATTTGGAAAGACGACTGAGGACGGAAGATTTCTGAAAGTCTGGCGGTGCAAGAACCAGCACGCAATCAATCCATATTGCCACAGCCACGCAGGCCTTCAGGAAGTGCTCAAAGCCCATGCGGAATGGAAAGCCGCGTCTTTCCCAAACTCACTTTTGTTTTTCCCCTCTCACTGCCGCGGACTGGTTGGGAAGGGGGCGTTGGCTCACGCGTTGCGCAGGGTTCAGAGAAAGATCCCGCGAAGGATTCGCCCGCACGGACTTCGAGCCTTTTACGTATTGGTTCGCAGAAGCCAGGGGGCGTCGGATGAGCAAATCGCATTCGAACTGGGCCACTCCAGCAACGGGGCATGCATTCGCTCAACCTACGGAGGGGTTCCCGAGAGCTGGCGAAACGGCGGAGGTCCAAAGATGAGTTGGCTCCCGACGAGAAAACCAGCTTGGGCCGAACTGCGGAAGAACGGATGGAAGTTTGAAACCAAGCAAAAAGAAAATCCTATCCGGCTATCCGTCAAGGCGCAGACCTGACGCAAGAGCCAGCGCGAATGCGTTGAGCGAACCGGCAGTGACCTGTTGAGGAAGTCCAGAGATCAATCTGCTCCTGGTTTCCAGAATTCCGAGTGAGCCTTCCTCAAAACGAACGCCTGCGGGTGGCCGATCACCCGACGCACGAGGAACGGCCGGAGGTTGTACCGGCGCGGCTTCATACGACCAGCCCAGCCTGAAAAGAGAGAATATCCCTATAGTGGTTCAAAATTGCTCTTGTCACAACCACCAGGCCCGTAGCGCAGACTGTGCCGAAGCAGATCCCGTTTGCCTAGGTTGGAAGTTTTCGAAGTTTTCGGGAATAGCCGCCATTAAGGAAAGAAGAATCTTCTGGGCCGCTTGAGACTTCTTACGACTTTCTTCTGCCTGATAGCTGTAATGAACCGACTCAACATGGATATACAGGCTCATTCGTAAGTAGAAGGAGGAGCGCCACCCCAATTCCCCGGGGTATTTTCCCAGTCCACGAAAAGCCCAATGCTGGTTTCAAAGCGAGCGTTGACTCATGCTCTCCGTCGCTTGCACCTGAACGGGAAGATCAGGAAGCTCACCGGCCACGGAAACAGGGCATTTTATGTGGCCGTGAGGCGGGTTTTGCGGCTACTGAAACTCGACTGTTTTTCCTCCAAAATCCCAGCAAAAAGGGCTCGATCCGAGGGTCGGAATCGGTCCGTTTTCGCCGCAGTTACGGGACAAAAATGCCCACTTTTCCGAACAAATCAACATAAATCGACGTAACCAAACTATACTTATTCTAACCATTTTGGTGTCCGTTTTGGTGTCCGCGACATGAGGCCGTTTATGCAGTTGTTTGTGATGAAACCTCCATGAGGAAAAGAAGCAAACCTGCGGTTCCGTCCGCAGTAGTCTATCGGCACCGGCGCGACTGGCAACGGTCGGGTCGGAAGCTGCTGTGACAATGAACCCCCGCCATCCCGATGCAGAAGCAGCCGTGAGGAAACTTCTGCGACTTCCAGCGTCAGTGAAGTCGGAGGGTTAGACTGGATGACAGGCCCCAACACAAGTGAACTGCCTCAAGCATCGTCAACGGAACGAAGCTAAAGAGGCCGTCAGGCTTCAGCCAAAAGGCAAGCAGCAGGCTGCCCGCCTACACCATGCGACCATGCGGGCACACGGACAATGGGGCTGCCGGTGTAGAGGCAGGGGCTAAATCATCCGTTGCTTCATGAACGGAACATCGTAAGCCCGAGATTCCGCCTCATTGAAGCAACCTCAATCCGCCGACAGCCAACCCACCGTGGAAGCCGCCGCCTATGGCGGGCGGAACCCGCCGTGAAAGCCCCGAGAAAATCCGCTGGGCGCCACTCCGCCATGAAATCCGAAAGAGGCCGAGTGCATCGGTGTGACGCCACGGAACCCTCCGCCAAAAGCGGGACCGCTATGGAAACGACCGGCAAACCCGCCGGTGATGCGGGGTGGGGAGCTATCGGAGGCACCATGCCAGGCGCTCTGGGAGCAGGGCGGAAAAGGTGCGGTAAGGGGTCACCGGGGAACCACCCCCCGCGAATTCACGACGACTCGCAATGTCTGGAGCCGCCCTTGGCTGGCTAAGGCGATTAGCCGCAACGCCCGGATTCGCACCGCGCCTGCCCGTGGCAGCAAAACTTCTCTGTGGTTCAATCCTCCGCACGCTCCCAAGCGGCTGTACCCTCGAAGGGATGCGGCTTTGCGCCACGGCCTGTCCCATGTGAGGAAGGGCGACTGGTTCATGGGAGAAGCTGTCGTGTGAGAACCGGGCTGTCGCCAGAGCCGGGTGGGCCGGTATTCCAAAGAAGCCAGCTTGACCCTGCGGACTACGGTGCCATGCGGCTGGGTCGTTCCACTCATGGCCGAAGAAAACACGGCCATGTTCGGCAGAGTCGTGGTGTGCAAAATGAAGGTCGTGGTCGAAGAACTCGCCGTGATGGAAATGGTGATGCTCAAAAAACTCGTGGTTGTTGAACACTACTACCGGGAATTCCCGGAAAAAGTTGAACCCAAACCAGAACCCGCACGGCTCCCACCACCACCACGGTGCTGGCTCGACCCAGCCGGGGCCCCAATCATAATAATGGTCGTCATAATAGAAGGAGGAGCTGCGGTTCCATAACTGCCACAGGCGCAACAAAGCAGCCGAGAAACGCATCGTGCTCGTCGAACAGATTAATGCCTTTAAAGCCTGACGGACGATGGTCTGATCATCAGCAATGAAAACGCTTATCTTTTTCATACCCCTGTTCAGTTTATAGTTCCCCAGCTACTTCCTCGGAAGAGTAAGCTATGAACGTGCCAACTTGCGCCGAAGAGGGCTTCACCCCATGAATTCAGAGCTCGCAACCGCAGAATATCACAAGAGGACTGCGCTAGTTGACAGGGAGGAGAGTGTCAGAATCGTTCGCCGGCAACCGCATCACTACTTTCTCAAGCGGATAGGGCCTCGGCGGGTGATACGGCTGAAACCACCAGTGGTATGATTTGTTCCACGGTCCAAAGAAGTTAACTCGGTTTGGCTGGCCGGGTGCCTCCATTGAACCCGAACACCAGCAGGCGGTAAGAGAGATCAGAGTTTGCGGAGGGATATCGCCTCCATGACTGTGCTGTGTAGTGACAAGACCGGGACCCTGACTCGCAACGAAGCCACGGTGAACGCTCTTTGGGCCGCCCCGGGCGCCACCGAGTATGAGCTTCTGAGCGCCGCAGCGCTGGCCAGTGACCCCGCAGGTCAGGACCCCGTGGATGGGGCGATTATCAGGGCGGCCACCACAAGGGGTTGGCAGGATGGTGAAATGGAACGAATCGACTTCAAGCCTTTCGACCCCGCTACAAAACGCGCCGAAGCCGTTTACCGAGATAAACTGGACTCGCGTCGCTTTGTGAAAGGCGCCCCCGCAGTGGTCGCGACAAGGGCGGGCGCCGCAGAAGCCGTCTGGCAACCAAAGGCTGAAACCATTGTCGCGCGCGGGCAGCGTGTGCTCGCGGTGGCGGAAGGAGCCGGTCCCGAGTTGCGCTTGGTGGGTCTGCTGGGACTTGAGGACGCTGTGCGCGAAGATTCCAAGGCCGTGGTGCGCGCAATCGGTGACGCCGGGGTCCGCATCGTTATGGTTACAGGAGACAACGCCATCACAGCGCAACGGGTCGCTGAGCAAGTGGGGATGTCAGGAGACGTTTGCCCGCCTGAAAAGCTGCGTGAAGACATTGGTGGCGACGACGGGCTCGACTGCGCTGTGTTTGCCGGAGTCTTTCCTGACGACAAGTTCAAACTGGTTCGCCTCTTCCAGCGTCGCGGCGAGGTGGTCGGCATGAGCGGGGATGGCGTCAACGACGCTCCGGCCCTTCGGCAGGCGGAGGCAGGTGTAGCCGTGGCCAACGCGACCGATGGCGTCACTTAAAAAATGCGCAAACCAAAGGGCGCCGTGGTTTGGGAAAGTTACATTTTTGTAATCCTGCAGACAGTCTCGGATCATGCGGATTTGGGAAGGTCCCGCGGCCAAACAATCCTGGCTCCTTGCACCGGCACGGAGTATCTCTTTGCTTCAGGTGGAATCCTTCTTTTCCTTGTCGGTTTTGCGTTTGGCAAATTCAGACAACCGTTTCTTGATGCTGTAATCGAGACGGTTTGGTCTTTGCGCCGCTCCTTGAATTGTCCGCGGGTCCCCTAGCCGTGCCCTGCAGTTGCGCAGCACCGTTTTGTAGAGATTTGTGTTTGAGGCGCCGGCCTGCTGGGCAACATCTAGTGAGGAGCGCAACTCCCCATTTTTTCCGAGAGTCAGTTTTTCCTTATCTCGCCTTGTTTTCCTGCCACAGTGGCCAGACTTTCGGATGGAAGTTTTCGTCACAAACCATGTGCTTGGTGCCCGCTGGTAGAATTTGCAAAGTCTTTAGAAATTCGATGACGCAATCCTTTTCATGGTCGCTTAGTCCCTGAAAAGCCGCGCGCACAGGCGCTGCCTCGCCGCCATGCGCCATTATCGCGTCGCGCAGGGTCGTAAATTGTCCGTGGTGGAAGAAAGGAGGTTCATTCCCTGCTCCCCAAAGCTTCTTGGTGATAAATAAGCGACTGCCCGCGAAAAAGCCCATAGACCCATTTGGCTGATTCATATCCAGCGGTTCCGTGTTTGGATCGTCCGGTCCGTCGCACAGATCGTGAAGCTTCAGATCAGTGAACGCAGGGACATTCACCACGCCATTCTTATTCGGCTTAAGACGTGGTTGAGCAAGCTTTTCATCCGTCAGGTCCACACTCAAGCTCGGGGCTTCCCCCACACGCAGATTCGTCGCCGGGTTAAACGGATTGGGCTCACTGAAAGTCCAACCAGTATTATCCAGGGGAAGCAAAGGCACATGGCAACTGGCGCAGCCGATCGCTTGAAATTTTTGTTCGCCAATCAGTACCGCCTCCTCAATCTCCGGATCGTTGGGAATTACCCGCCCTGGTACAGCCATCGTGGCTTGAAACATCGAAACTGCGGTCACGTCCGCCCTTGTCATTTCATTCATCACTCCATCGCCATCCGGGTCGGTGTTGAGGCCGAACCTCTCGGTGGATTGGATTCCGTGATGGTGATTAAATGCGTTGTTGGAGAACTCCCGCAACGAAACGACGCGTCCCGCCTGATGGAAAGGCCTGATGATCAAACTAGGTGGGGTCGTCCCGGAGGTCCCAAGGCTCGTCGCCGGGATGCCTTGCACTTGCGAGACGTCCCAGGTCCCGTCAGCCTTTCTCGTAATCGCCCCGAAGGAAATGCCTTTGGCAACCAGCGTGTGAGTTTCCCCCGGAGCCGTCGCATCGCGGATAGCCTGCAAGTCTTGTGTCATCTGACGCGCTAACATTTCAATAAAACCCGACCCAAACATGCCAATCGTCACGCGTGAGTTCGCGAAGGTTTGCTCCAAAACCGGCCGGCCAACCTCATCCACGTTTCCCTTGGTCGGCAGAAAGTCAAGCCGGTCAAAAGTCATAAAATCAAACCGCTGGCCCAGGACGAACACATTGGCCACAATGTCTCCGTGGCCCCCGGCGATGCCGAAAGGTTGTGAGTGACACCCGGCGCACGAATTGGCATCCGGCGCCGAAAGCCGGTTGAAGTTCCGAGGGAAAACCAGCGGCGCTCGCGGATCGGACAGCGGTGCCCCTGTCCCCTTCGTCAGGGGCCTTCCTCCTCCTTCCTGGCTTGTCCAGACCGCGGTGAACAGTTTCCGCCCGTGCTCGACCACCTCCGTGATCGGCAATTGGAACTCCTCTCCGTCCTGCAAATGTTTCGAGACCGATACCTCCCGGCCGATTTGCGCTGCGTCGGCGCTTTGGAACCGGGCACCTTGAGATGCCGCCACCCAGAATAGCGACACGACCATAGTGCGACATTGTATGGCCTTGTGCATGAGACCTTTCCTTTCGAACTGACTTAGCTCATCTGGAACTCGACACTATTTACAACCAATTTCCTGGAGCTGAATGCAAGCAAAGACCAGTCACCAAAAGTACGGACATCCCCATGATTTGCCGAATCATACCGGACGCGCCACGCCCTGGACCCGCCCTTCGGTGCGATTTAGCGTTTCGTTTCACTGCGCTTCCCTTGTGATTGGCTTTACTGTTTAAATGATCCTCCTCAGAACAAACCCCAGGCGGACCACCTTATCTCCACGTTTGATTTGCAGACTGACTTTTTTGAGTTCACCCGATTGCAGAATTTCGCGAATCTCTGTCATAGTAAGGGAAGCTGTGTCCCGCCCGTCTAACGAAACAATGACGTCGTGGTTTTCAATGCCCGCTTGTGATGCCGGACTGTCCTTGTCCACCGAATGCACATAGGTGATCCCCTCCTTTCGAAGCAGGTGCAACCCACTCATGTCGTGTTTGTCCGGGTTGCTAAACGTTTTGCCAGGTTGGAGGTATAGCGTGCGATTGGCGAAATCGAACGTCACGCGATGCCGCCGGAAAAAATTAAGTCCAAGATGCGATGGGCCAAAGGAGTTCTTGATAGAATAAGTGTAAAGATTGGTGTAGTTGTAATCCTTGAGTGTGAGAAGGTCGATCCGTCCAATCATCGCGTTCGTGACTTGGTTCTCGATACTCGCAACTGTGGCACTAACGACCTTGTCTTGACCTTTCGGAAACACTTTCCCCCAGTCCAGAGGATTTAGAGAAACGGAACTACTGTCTCCCGTATCGACCAATAGATTTACAGCCCACGTTCGATTTACCAACGCTTCGACCGTGTAGTGCCGATAGAGTGGCTTCAACGGGACACAAACGGCAGAATTTTTGACCGTGTCTGGAACCGTGCTGTAAACGGAAAGAACCCTTGCGTCAAAATCCACGCACACCACGTTGCTCGCAAAAAACTCGACTCCGAGTATCCCATCGCATTTTTCGCCGCTAACCAAGCTTAGCATTTGCAAATCAACACACGAGATTTCGGAAAATCCGAGTCGCTTTCCTTTCAGCAATATTTCCGGGCACCGATAAATCGGCGTCTGGTTATCAGAAAGAACATTCTCAGAACGCTGGAGTGCAATTATTTCCCTTAAATTCGGCTTATACTTGAGATCAACCGCCGAAAAAGAAGAGCCGGTATCGAGCACAAAATTAAGAGTCGCGCCAAACATGTGGACCGGCACCCGAATCGTGACTCCATCGTCGGAAATCGAAACATTCAGGGCCTGGCCATCAGCGCCCGAGACAACCTGAACAAGCTTAGAGAAAATGAACATCCCAACATAGAAGGGTCTCAAAGCCTGGATAGCTGATCTCATTCCGCAATGAGATTTCTAAAAAAGTCCTAAGCACGTCAATTACCGGTTGGATTCTGAACGAAATTTAATCTTTTGTTCATTATCCTTTAATCAGAGTTTGTTCCTCTGGTGTCATAGATTGTGAGTTATGCGATTGTTGTTGGCCGAGGACGAACAGAAAGTAGCCGATTTTGTGGCGCGCGGATTGAATGCCGAAGGTTTTGCAGTTGATGTTGCCCGTAATGGCCACGACGCGTTAGAAACGGTCTCAGCATATGCGTATGATTTGATTGTTCTGGATTTGATGTTGCCGGGTTTGAGCGGGACCGAAGTTTTACGCCGCCTCCGCAGCAATGGGAATGAAGCACCCGTGTTGATTCTCACCGCGCGCGACGGCACTGCGGACAAGGTCACGCATTTCGAAGCTGGCGCGGATGATTATTTGACCAAGCCTTTTGCCTTCGCGGAGTTGCTCGTTCGCGTAAAAGCCTTGTTGCGGCGCGGCCCAGTAAACCGCGCCAGCAAACTGAGCGTGGGCGATCTTGAAGTTGATAGGCTTTCGCGTCAGGTGAAGCGAGCGGGCAAGCGGATCGAACTAACCGCCAAGGAATATGCGCTGCTTGAGTATCTCGTGGCGAACAAAGGGCGTGTGTTTTCGCGCACGATGATCCTCGAACATGTTTGGGATCAAAGCTTCGAAGGCCTTACGAATATCGTGGACGTGTATGTGCGCCATTTAAGAAGAAAGGTGGACGAACCCTTTTCGACAAAACTCATCCGCACCATGAGGGGAGTCGGCTACTGCATAACCGACGAACCAGTTTAATGAGCACACGGTCCATTCGCTTTCAATTGATTGTTTGGTACGCCGGCCTGGTGACGGGTGTTGCTGCTCTCCTGGGTGTTTCAACCTGGGTTATGGTCCGGAGTTATTTGGAAGGGAGTATCGGCGACGCTCAACTTCGACGTGCTCAGCAAATTGCCCATTCTTTGTTGCCACAGGTGCAAGACAAAGGTGAATCATATGTGGGCGAGGAAATTGAGAGCCGCTATGCCCCCGGGGCAAACGGGCGTTTCGTGCGCCTGAGCCGCCTGAACGGCAGCGTATTGTATGTTTCTGGCCCACCGCACGAGGCTACATTCGAACCTCGTCTCGTCAGGCCTCCAGGCTCGCCGAATTCAGAAGCAAGACTCGAGAAGGTTTCAATTTCTCGTGGCCGCCAACTCATGCTCGCCACCTATCTCTACCAAGCCCCGAATGGAGACCGATTTCTCGTTGAAGTTGGAGCACCGCTCGACGCCGTGCAATCAGTGTTGCGTCGCTTTCTTGCCTTGCTGGCCATCGGATTGACACTTGTGGCCGCGCTTTCAGTGGGCGGCGGCTATCTTCTCGTGGGGCGCGCCTTATCGCCAGTGGACCAAATTACCCGGAGCGCCGAACGAATCACCTCTCGAAATCTTGGAGAGCGATTGCCAGTGGCCAAATCCGGAGATGAACTGGAGCGTCTTTCGATTGCCTTGAACCACATGATCAGCCGCCTGGACGAAGCGTTCCAATACTCCAAGCGGTTTGTGGCAGACGCCTCGCATGAACTCCGTACCCCTCTCACCGTGCTGCGCGGCGAACTCGAAGCAATGCTGGAGGACGTCAAGCTCTCTGCGGAACATCACGAAGCGGTGGCGGGGTTGTTAGAAGAGGTCGAACGGTTGGCAACCATTGTCGAAGGGCTCTTCGCGCTGTCGCGGCTGGATGCCGGCGAGGCCCAACGCGAAGGGGTGCCATTTGACTTGGGTGAGCTGACGACTTCCACTGCCGACCAAATGGCATTGCTCGCCGAGGACAAGCGAATTTCGGTGACCTGTAATGCGCCTAAGGGCGTCCTGGTCAAAGGGGATCGTGCGCGGCTCAAACAAGTGATCGTAAATCTTCTCGACAATGCCATCAAATATACTCCCGAAGGAGGTGAAGTCGGTCTCATTGTGAGCGCTGATGGCAGGAACGCGGTTCTCGAGGTCGCCGACAGCGGCATTGGAATTCCACCTGAAGCCTTGCCGCACGTATTTGAACGCTTCTTTCGGGTTGATAAGGCCCGCTCCCGTGAGATGGGCGGAGCGGGACTGGGTTTGTCAATTGTGAAGTCAATTTGCACAGCGCACGATGGGCGCGTGGAGGTCAATAGTGCACCGGGTCAAGGCAGCCGCTTTCGCGTTGAACTCCCGCTGGCCCAGAGCCGCAACGGATCACCCACATTCAAATCATGAGCACTGAAACCAAGAGCGGAAACGACTCTCCGATCCCGGAGAGGAAGAAAACGAGTTGGCGAATGTTCGGTTGGCGGACCGGCATCGCAATCGTGCTGGTGGTAATTTCGATGCCTGTTTACCACGCCTTCCGTGGCAGCGCGAAAGCAAACGCTAATGTCGCCAAAAGCCCGTCCGTTGCCGTAGCGAAAGTGATTCGCGAAGACCTCATGCAGGAGTTGGTCGTAGAAGCGGAGTTGCGGCCTTATGAAGAAATTGACTTACACGCGAAGGTAGCGGGGTATCTGGAAAAAATTAACGTGGATATCGGAGATCGCGTTGAAGCCGGTCAACTATTGGCGACCATTGAAGTGCCAGAACTGGCTGATGACATTACCCGCGGCGAGGCCACGTTGAAGCGGAGCGAACAAGAAGTCAAACGCGCCCAGGCGGCCTACGAGGAATCCCACCTGGCTTACAACCGGCTGCTCGCAGTTGACAAATCACAACCCAATCTCGTAGCCCAGCAAGAAATAGACACTGCGCAAGGAAAGGACTTGGTGGCCGAGTCCACTCTCGCCGCCGCGAAAGACCAAGTGGAGGTGACACGGGCCGAATTGAATAAGCTCAAAACCATGCTCAAGTATTCTCGCATTACAGCACCGTTCTCAGGCGTTATTACCAAGCGATACGCCGATCCGGGCGCACTTATCCAAGCTGGCATTTCGTCCAGCACCCAGGCGATGCCCTTGGTTCGACTTTCGCAAAACGACCGGTTGCGGCTGGCTTTTCCGGTCTCGGTCTCGTTCGTCTCAAAAATCAACATTGGAGATCCAGTCGAGATCCGCGTCGATTCCATCAATAGAGTTTTGACGGGCAAGGTCGCGCGCTCGACTCGAAAAGTCGAAACGGCCACTCGCACGATGGAGGTGGAAGTGGACATCGCGAACACCGATCTGGCGTTGATCCCCGGTATGTACGCCTCGGTTCTGCTGCGCCTGGATCGTCGCGATAAAGCTCTTGTCGTTCCAGTCGAGGCAGTCTCGCGCCAGAAGATAGCAACCGTATTCGTGGTGAACCCGCAAAATAGAATTGAGGAGCATACGATCAGCCTGGGTTTGGAAACGCCGCACAAACTCGAAGTCCTGGCGGGGTTGCGCGAAAACGACCTCGTTATGATTGGCAGCCGCACGCAAGTTAAAGCCGGCCAGCAGGTGGAGCCGAAACTCATCGAAAGCAGGACATCGGAATGAAAGCGGTTTTGACCTCCGAACAATTGGAATCCCTCCGGCTGTTTGATACCTGCACGGTCGCCAATGCCATTGAAACTTTCAACGTCCGTTTGCGAAACGAAGGCTTCGCCGACGCAAGCATCCGATGCCTGGTGCCATGCCGGACGCCAATGGTCGGTTACGCTGTGACGGCAACTATGCGCTCTTCCAATCCTCCACCGAGTGGTGATCATTACTTGGACCGGACCGACTGGTGGAATTTCATCGTGTCAATTCCGCCTCCGCGAGTGGTCGTTATTCAGGACGTGGACGAGAAATTGGGAACCGGGTCACTTTTGGGTGAGATTCACGCGAATGTTTTGATGGCGCTAAAATGCATCGGGGCAGTGACCAATGGCGCGGTGCGGGATCTGCGCGCGGTAGAGAGTTCGGGCTTCTATCTCTTTGGGGGTAACGTTGTGGTGTCGCATTCCTACGCGCATATTGTCGAGGTTGGGGGAGCCGTAAAAGTCGGCGGTTTGAGGGTTGATCCTGGTGATTTGCTTCATGGCGATGCGCATGGCGTGCTGTCAGTGCCGCATGAGATCGCCCCGTGCATTCCGAGCGTTGCTTCCAAGATTGTAGCCAGAGAGCGCAAGGTTATTGAATTGTGCCGATCCAGCAACTTTTCGCTGGAAAACCTTCGGGCGGCCGTAAAGGACGGCTTCTAGAATGGGCCCTTTGCTCACATCGCCAATAATTCCATGACTCGCTTTGCCATCCGATATCCTTATCTGATCATTGTGCTGTGCCTGATCACTTGTGTGGTTGGCTTGACCAGTTTGTTCCGCCTGCCTGTTGACCTTTTCCCGGCGATCAGAATTCCTGTGGTCGTCGTGGCGACGTTTTATTCCGGGATGCCACCTGAGCAGATTGAAAACGACATCACCGGACGTTTCGAAAGATTCTTCACTCTTGGCAGCGGCATTGACCACATCGAATCGCGTTCGCTTCCCGGTGTCAGTTTAATCAAGGTCTATTTTCAACCGGGCAGCAATCCTGACTCCGCGGTAACAACGATTGCCAATCTGGCCGCCGCCAACCTCCGCCGGCTGCCGCCTGGGACTTTGCCGCCTGTTGTTTTGAAGTTTGACGCGTCCAGTCTGCCTGTCTGCTTAATTACCCTCAAAGGTGAGGGAATGAACGAGGCGCAACTCCGCGATCACGGCCAGTACACAGTCCGCAACCAGGTAGCCAATGTTCCGGGGGCTTCGGTGCCTCAACCCTTCGGTGGACGTTACCGGCAAATCATGGTGTATGTGGATCCCCTTAAGCTCGAGGCGCACCAAATGAGCGTCATGGACGTTGTTCGCGCCGTGAATGACTCGAATTTGATTTTGCCCGCTGGCGACGTGCGCATCGGCCCTTACGATTACAACATTTATGCCAATAGCCAACTCCGCGATATAGATGACATCAATCGATTGCCGCTGAAAACGGTTCATGGCGCATCGGTGCTCGTGGCGGATGTCGGGGAGGCAAAGGACGCATCTCAGATCCAGACTTCGATTGTGCGCGTCGATGGGCAGCGCTCAGTTTATTTACCGGTGCTCAAGCAAGGCGGCAGCACGATTTCCGTTGTCAATGGAATCAAAGGGGCTGTTAATCATTTATTGGACGTCCCAGCGGATTTGGTTACTCGTGTCGTGTTTGATCAATCAGTTTTCGTCAAGAGTGCCATCAAGAACCTTCTGCTCGTGGGGGCAATTGGCCTGATTTTGACAGGCCTGATGATCCAGGTTTTCTTTGGAAACCTACGGGCGACCGTGGCCGTGTTTTTATCAATTCCTCTTTCTGTACTCGCGGCCTTCCTCGCACTCTCATTTGGTAACAACTCAATCAATTCGATGGTCCTCGGTGGTCTTGCGCTTGCCTTCTCTCGGTTAATCAACAATTCAGTAGTTGTATTGGAAAACATCTTCCGACACGTAGAACTAGGCGAGCCGCCGGAGATTGCAGCCGAAAAAGGTGGCAATGAAGTCGCGCTGCCAGTTTTGGCAGCAACGTTGGCCACGGCAGTGGTTTTCTTCCCTGTGATCTTTCTCTATGGTGTCAGCAAATTTCTGTTTTCAGCATTGGCGTTGGCTGTGGTGCTTTCGCTATTTGCGTCCTACATCGTAGCGCTTACAGTCGTGCCGCTCTTTTGCGCAAAGTTTCTCAAAGTGCCCCCCGCGTCACAGGGGACATCGGTCGGCGTGGCTTCGGCCCGCCATTCTCTGCAAAACTGGTTTAACACCGGCTTCACAAGGATGCTCGATCATTACAGCCGTTTGTTGGAGCGAACTCTGTCATGTCCAAAGGTAACCGTGGCCGGATTGCTCGCTCTTTTCATCCTCAGCTTCGGTTTGTTTCCGCTCATTGGGTTGTCCTATTTCCCCAAAACTGATCCTGGCCAGTTTGTCATTAACATCAAGGCGCCCACGGGAACCCGCTTGGAGGAAACTGAGCAATACGCCAGGAGGGTCGAAGAGATTATCCGCGCAGAAGTAGCGCCTGAAGACCTGGCAGTCGTGGTGTCGAACGTCGGCGTGACGCCGGGTTTTTCCTCTATTTACACAAGCAACTCGGCACAGCACACCGCGACAGTGCAGGCCAGCCTCAAGGAAAAGCACCGGGTTGGCAGCTACGAGTATATGGAGCGGGTGCGACGACGGCTGCGCGCCGAACTGCCACAACTGAGCGCTTACTTTCAGTCTGGCGGACTGGTAGATGCGGTATTGAATCTTGGATTTCCCGCGCCAATTGACATCCAGGTCAGCGGATCAAACCTTGAGAAGGCGCAGGGAACCGCGGCTGAACTTGCTCGCGCAATCCAAGCGTTGCCGGGTGTGAGCGATGTGCTGGTGCCGCAAGACATTGATTATCCCGCATTGCAACTCGACGTGGACCGGCAACGTGCCGCGCAAATGGGATTAACGTCCAAGGAGGTCATTCATAACGTCATCACGGCGCTAACTTCCGACCAGATGATTGCGCCTAGTTACTGGGTGGACCCAAAGAGTGGTAACGACTATCTGCTCACGGTTCAATACCACGAAGGCTTTGTCAAAAACTTGTCTGAGCTGCAAGCCATTCCTGTGCGCGGCCCGGGGCAGTCCCGTTCCACGCGCCTCGACGCCGTTAGCCGTGTTACCCACATACACGCGCCCACCGAAGTAGATCATTATCAACTCCGCCGTGTTATTGATGTGTTCGTTGCGCCATCGGGAGAGGACTTAGGCCGGCTCACCGTGGCGATTGAAAAAATCCTTGCCCGCACCAAACTTCCCGATGGCGTGCGCGTTGACTTGCGCGGGATGGTTCAAGGAATGCGCGCGTCCTTTCGCAGTTTTGGCTTGGGGCTTATTTTGGCTGTCCTGCTCGTTTACCTGATTCTCGTCGCTCAGTTCAAATCGTTCCTCGATCCGTTGTTGATACTGCTGGCAGTTCCGACAGGTCTAATGGGTGTGCTCGTGCTCCTTTCTGCTAGCGGCACGACTTTGAATGTTATGTCGCTCATGGGGGTGGTCATGGTCGTCGGTATCGTCGTCTCCAACAGCATTTTAATCGTGGAGTTCATTGGGCGCCTTCGCAAAGACGGCAGGCCAGTTCGCGAAGCGATTACTCTCGGGAGTCGTTTGCGTTTGCGCCCGGTATTAATCACTTCTTTGGCCACGCTGATCGGTTTGCTTCCGATGGCAGCAAAGTTCGGCACGGGTAGCGAGGCTTATGCTCCATTGGCTCTTGCGATTATGGGCGGGTTAACCATGTCCGTGTTGTTAACTATCTTTCTAGTTCCAGCGGCTTACCTGTTACTTTATGGAAACAAAGATCAGAAAGTTCCCATGTAGGCACCTTCCCTTGACAGTTAAGGGTTGACGAACGTTATGTCTCGTTTCGCAATTCGCAATCCACATCTGATTATTGTGTCGTGCCTGATCGCATGCGTGGTCGGTATAACAAGTCTCGTGCGTTTGCCCGTGGATTTGTTTCCTGCCATTAAAATTCCAGTAGTCGTGGTGGCGACGTTTTTTTCAGGCATGCCGCCCGAACAGATCGAGAACGATATCACCGGGCGCTTTGAACGATTCTTTACCTTAGGTGCGGGGATCGATCACATCGAGTCGCGTTCATTGCCAGGCGTAAGTCTTATAAAGGTTTATTTTCAGCCGGGCACGGACCCGGATTCAGCCGTCACTACAATTGCTAATCTGGCATCAGCGAACCTCCGCCGGCTGCCGCCTGGGACTTTGCCGCCTGTTGTTTTGAAGTTTGACGCCTCCAGTCTGCCTGTCTGCTTAATTACCCTCAAAGGTGAGGGCATGAACGAAGCGCAGCTCCGCGATCACGGCCAGTACACAGTCCGCAACCAGGTAGCCAATGTTCCGGGGGCTTCGGTGCCTCAACCCTTCGGTGGACGTTACCGGCAAATCATGGTCTATGTGGATCCCCTTAAGCTTGAGGCGCACCAAATGAGCGTGATGGACGTTGTTCGCGCGGTCAATGACTCGAATTTGATTTTACCCGCCGGTGACGTGCGCGTTGGCCCTACCGATTACAGTATCTATTGCAATAGTCAGATTGAAAAAATTGACGAAATCAACCAGCTACCCTTAAAGACAGTTGCGGGCAAATCCGTGCTGGTAGCGGATGTTGGTTTTGCGCGAGACGCTTCTCAAATTCAAAACAGTCTCGTGAGAGTGGACGGCCAACGTTCGGTATTCCTACCGGTGCTCAAGCAGGGCGGAGATGCTAATACAATTTCAGTCGTGAGTGGCATCAGGCGGGCCGTCTCGCATCTGCTGGATGTTCCCAGAGAATTGGTCACCCGGGTTGTATTTGACCAGTCGGTGTTCGTTAAGAACGCGATCGAGAACCTTTTGCACGAAGGAGCAATTGGGTTGTTTCTTACCGGTGTCATGATTCTCGTTTTCCTGGGCAGTCTGCGTGCGACAGTGGCAGTTTTCCTGTCCATTCCTCTCTCGGCTCTGGCTACTTTCATCGCGCTCTCGTTTGGTGACAACTCCGTCAATACGATGATTCTGGGCGGGCTGGCCTTGGCATTTTCTCGCTTGATCGACAACTCGGTTGTCGTCCTCGAAAACATTTTTCGTCATCTTGAACTGGGGGAATCGCCGGTTATCGCGGCCGAAAAAGGCGGAGCCGAGGTGGCCTTGCCAGTGCTGGCGGCAACGTTGACTACGGCGATAGTTTTCTTCCCAGTCACATTTCTTTACGGGGTTAGCAAGTTCCTCTTTTCAGCCTTGGCACTGGCCGTCGTGCTGTCGCTCTTCGCCTCCTATTTTGTCGCTATGACGGTCGTGCCGTTGTTTTGCGCCAATTTTATCAAGACTGCGCACGCGGAAAGTGGGGCAAGAACCCAAACTCGGGCTATCGGTCAGCGGTTTAACCATTGGTTCAACCAAAAGTTCTCTGCCATACTCAACCAATACTCGATGTCATTGGGCTGGTCATTGGCGCGTCCACTGGCGACGGTGGTGGGTTTGCTCGGTGCGTTTGTGATTAGCCTGGGTCTATTTCCATTCGTTGGCGTCTCTTACTTTCCGAAAACCGATCCTGGGCAATTTGTCATTAACCTCAAAGCGCCAACGGGCACGCGCCTGGAAATCACCGAAAGGCTGATCCATCAAGTTGAAGAGATCATCCGCGCGGAAGTAGCGCCTGAAGACCTGGCAGTCGTGGTGTCAAACATCGGCGTCACGCCAGGTTTTTCCTCTATTTACACCAGCAACTCGGCACAGCATACCGCGACAGTCCAGGCCAGTCTGAAGGAGAAGCACCGGATTGGCAGCTACGAATACATGGAACGAGTGCGGCGCCGGCTGCGCGCCGAACTGCCACAACTGAGCGCCTATTTTCAGTCTGGCGGACTGGTGGACGCAGTATTGAATTTGGGCTTGCCTGCGCCGATTGACATTCAAGTGAGCGGCTCAATTTCCGAGTCAACTCACAAAGTGGCAACCGAGATTGCGCAACAGGTCCGAGCCTTGCCGCGCGTAAGTGACGTGCTGGTGCCGCAAGATGTTGATTATCCCGCATTGCAACTCGATGTGGATCGGAATCGTGCCGCGCAAATGGGTCTAACCTCGAAAGAAGTTATTCATAACGTCATCACCGCACTAACGTCGGACCAGATGATTGCGCCCAGTTACTGGGTGGACCCAAAGAGTGGTAACGACTATTTGCTCACGGTTCAATATCCGGAAGTGCAAGTGAAGGCTGTGGCGGACGTTAGGGCAATCCCGATCCGATCTCCAAACAGTTCCAAATCCACGCGCCTGGATGCGGTGAGCGATCTGCGGTTAATCCATGCTCCGACCGAAGTAGATCATTATCAGCTACGGCGAGTGATTGACGTTTATGTTGCTCCTTCCGGTGAGGACTTGGGCCGATTGGCTGCTGCCATTGATAAAATTATCGCTGGTACTGAGCTTCCTAAGGGCGTTCAAGTCACGTTGCGTGGGATGGTACAAGGGATGCGCATTTCATTCCGGAGTTTTGGGCTCGGGCTAATCTTGGCAGTCGTGCTGGTGTATCTGATTCTGGTCGCCCAATTCGAGTCGTTCCTCGATCCGCTTTTGATCCTGCTGGCGGTCCCTACGGGGTTAATGGGCGTGCTGGTTATTTTGTTTCTCACCGGTACCACGCTCAACGTCATGTCGCTGATGGGCGTTGTAATGATGGTCGGCATCGTTGTGTCCAACAGTATCTTGATCGTGGAATTCACCCGCCGCCTGCGGAGGGACGGAAAACCACTGCGCACAGCCGTAGCGTTAGCCTGTCGCGTGCGTCTTCGTCCTGTGTTGATGACATCACTCGCCACGCTGATTGGGTTGCTTCCCATGGCAGCAAAGCTTGGCACGGGAAGTGAGGCCTATGCGCCCTTGGCCCAGGCCATCATCGGAGGCCTGGCATTTTCCGTCGTTCTAACCGTTTATATTGTTCCTGCAGCCTATCTCCTGGTTTACGGACGGAGGAGTCAGGTTGCATATCCTGAGAGGTAATGAAAACACCCTGGCAAATTCTTTGCGTGATCCTCCTTGGGTTTGATTTGGCTAGCGCCCAGGGTCTGCCGCCCCTAACCCTCAAAGAGGCCCAGGAAACGGCCCTGAAAAATCATCCAAAAATCAGTTTGGCTGATCTCAGGGCGCTTGCTTCCCGGCAAGTTGTCAAAGAGGCTCGATCTGGATTCTTTCCTAATGTGACTGCCAATGTCGTTGCGGTCGGCACCGCAGATGACAACACCCGACTTGCCGCCATTGGCGCCTTAAACAACCCCGCGATTTTTGAACGAAACGCCGAAGGGATCGTTATTAGTCAACTTATCACTGATTTTGGACGGACGGCCAACTTGACTGGGAGCGCAAACTTACGGGCAGAAGCCGAAGAAAACAACGCCCAAGCGACTCGCGCCCAAATCCTGCTCCAGGTTGATGCAGCTTTCTATGCTGTCCTCCAGGCTCAATCAGTATTGCGCGTGGCTGAACAAACCGTAGCGACCCGGCAGACATTTTTAGACCAGGTAACCGCTCTGGCTAAGAACAAACTGCGCTCCGATCTCGATGTGAACTTTGCCAAAGTCAGCCTCGAGGAAGCCAAACTCCTGGTCAGCAAATCGCAAAACGATGTGCAGGCCGCACTGTCGGTGCTCTCGACCCTCATGGGGTCTCGCGAGGCGCGGCCATATCAGCTTCGGGAGGAGCCACTGCCCCCAGATCTCTCGACCAATGTTTCGGAATTGGTCGCGGAAGGTCTGCAAGCGCGCCCGGAATTGCTCCGCTCGCGCCACGAGCGGGACGCGGCCCTTAAAACCGCCAAGGCAGAAAGAGCAGCGCGCTACCCGAATATTTCGGCGGTCGGCAGCGCTGGAATCGTACCCATTCACGATCCTCAACTGCCCGATAACTATGCGGCTGGCGGCGTAGTTCTTAGCCTTCCGATTTTCTCTGGAGGGCTTCTGGGGGCCCGGCAGAAGGAAGCCGAGTTGCGCGCCAAGGCTGCCGAGGAAGCCGTCCGCGATGAGGAGAATAACGTGATTCGTGAAGTGCGAGTGGCATGGCTGAATGCCCAAAACGCTTCCGAACGGCTGCGCATTACCGGTCAACTGCTGCAGAGCGCTACACTGGCTTTTGATCTGGCCCAGGCACGCTATAACACTGGCGCAAGTTCAATTGTTGAACTCAACCAGGCACAGCTCAATAAAATCTCGGCCGAAATCGCACAAGCCAATACGAAGTACGAATATCTGGTTCAACGCGCTATTCTGAACTTCCATACTGGCGCGCTGCGCTTAGAATGAGCCGGGTGGTTGGTCCAGGTCTCAACCGTTGCTTGCCAGTAACCCTTATTCCCACATACTCACTCTGCCAATGACATGATCAACAGGTCGGCGTCGGAACTCCTGGACTCGGATTTAGTGTCTCGCGCCAAAACCGGGGATCTTGACGCGTTCGAGACCCTTGCCTCCCGACACGAGCAGCGCGTCTATTCCCTTATCCTAGTGGACTTTATCGAAATACGCCGGGCGCAGGGCATGTCGTTGGCCGACGCAGTGGTCGAAGCCGGTCTGATTCGCTTCCGGCCCATCTTGCTCACGGCGATGGCGGTGGTCGTTGGCGCTAGCGTCATCCTCTTTGACCCAATTTTCCAAGGGTTGGCCATTTCGCTCATGGCAGGGAATCATCTCGATGTTAATCAGCCCTCTGGCCGTGCCGGTGCTTTACTTCATGACTTGCGATCACGAGCCGGCTCGGTCAGGCAGTGATCCAGCCTGATCACACCTTGGCTGACGTTGACGTAACCAGCCTCGCCCAGTTTCCCTTGCCAGGGGTTTCTATGCCGTCCGCATTTTGTGACCGGAACCGATTTGCACCCCGTTGTGCTCGAAGAGGCAGCGAACGATCCATTATACCACCTATTATACCACTACTCCGCCAACGCACCGATACGCCTGGATCCGCACCTGTTGACTTCCTTGGGAAATACGCTATTTTCCTAAGCAAATCGCACTCTTGGTAGGGCTTTAAAAGCCTTCTAAGCAGAGGGTCCCGCGTTCGAATCGCGGCGGGCGCGCCAGTTTTCCTGAGCCCAATCGAGAGCCTTGCCCCAGCGCCAATCTCCATGAACTGGCACGGGCGGTGGTGGCGGTGGCGGCCTTGAACACAGCGCCGGAGAGGCGACGCGAGTTGCGCAGGAATAATTCCGCTGGCTTGCAGGGTCATATCAGCCACCCCTGGCGCAGCGTCCTCAGTCAGCAGTTTACTTCATGAGCCGGTAAAATTTCCTGGCTCCGGTCAGACCGTTGGTGACCGTGTATTGCCCGTTCACGATCGAAGGTGAAGGGGAGACGTTGCTCCAGGTGACACTCGAAATCAGGTTGGACGCGCTTTGAAGAGTGAATCCATTGAAATTGGTCGGCCAGGTGATAATAATGCTGCCGCCCGAAAGTGCCAACGAGAGCATGGGCAAAGTGACGCTGGTCTTCCGCGTGTAGCCGATTACGTCCAGGACTCTCAACTCGACGCCCGGGACCGGCATCGAGCCCCGCGTCCCGAAGGCGTCCTGAACCTGCGGAGTTTGACCGCCGTAATAGCTATACCAATCCTGAAAATCGCCACCCGCATATTGGTTGAACCGCGCCAGGTCCGTCGTCCCATCCAACGAAAAATAGCAGGCAGTGTTGCTGGCCGTGTTGAAGTTTCTCACGCCGACCGCATCGTATCGGAACAAGTCTTCAGGCGAAACGGAGCCCGTCGGAGCAGGAGCGCCATTGGTCAGGCCATTGAGGCCCGAGGCAAAACCGAGCACCTCATCGATCTCATGGCACGTCGTGGCAAACAGCGAATATTTATTGGGATCGCTGCTGGCGGACGAGAGGTTCATGTTCGTCGTGTTCAGGTAAATGATCCCATCCGTCTCGCCCGCCGGAGGGTCTGCGCTGAAGCCCAGGGCCCTTGCGAGCGGTAAAGCCAGGCTCACGTTGGTGTTGCCGTTGACTGGGTTGCCGGCTCCCGCAGGCAGATGGGCCAGCGCTGTCGTGTCATCGGAGCTGGTCGCGTGCGCGACGAGGGCGGCGCGATAATCCGAGTAAGGAAAATCCTGGAAATAAGTACCGCTATGCCCGACGCCACTGGACATTTTTTGAAAGATGATCGTGACCGCAATCGGATCGGAATAGTTGGTTTGGAAGAGAGCAATCGCCGAATTGATCGTTGCTTCGATGGTGGCTGCTTGCGGGTCGCTGGTGATCGAAGCGTCGAAAGTCGGAATAATCGTCAGCGCTCCCATGCCGCTCGAAATTGCCTGGAGCTTGAGGATGCCGCCGATGCCGCCTGATCCGCCAGCCAGAATCCAATACGTCACGCCGGCTGTCCCCGCAAAACTCAAGCTCGCCTGGCTTCCCGCGCAAGCCGGTCCATCCTCATCATTGCAGGCAACAGCCGTGAGCGCCCCGCAACTGCCGCTGTACACCGCAAGGACTGTGTCAAAGTCGCTTCCGCAGGTGCTGATCCTCACGGCGCCGTTCGCGCTCGGTGTGAACGAATACCAGACTCCTTTGCCAAAACTGGGTTGGCAACCTGGCGTCGGATCGCCCGTCGCCGTGGCGATGGTCGTATTGAGTGTGTAAGTCGTCCCGGCCGTCATGGGTGTCGCGCCGCTGCAGGTGTCATTCGTCAGCGCCGGAGCTGTCACCTGAACGCTCACATCATCCACGAGAAAATAGGTGATCAAGCTCGCGTCGTTGGAACTGTCGAATTGAACATTGATAGTTTGGCCCGCATAGGGGAGGAGATTGAAAGTCTTTTGGTGATAATTGGCGGGACCATTCGCGGGATCCTGGTTCGCATTCGACCAGGTCCCGACGGTGGCCAGAATCGTGCCGTTGGTGTTCCGAATTGTCGCGCTGAAGGTGTCGTGAGGCACGACGGGATCATCCTGCGATAGGATGTTATAGTAGAACGAAAGAGTGGCACTCGTGGCGGTGCCCGGCAAATCGATCGTTTGATACACCGAATCGACTTCGGCAGTCGCGGCCCCCAACAAAAGAAAATTCGTACCTGACCGCGCGTATCCGCTGTCGCTGCTCGGCCCGGCTCCGCCGCCAAAGGTCCATCCGGTGAAATCCAATTCAAATCCTCCATTGAGGATTAACTCGGACTGCGCCCCCGAAGCCAGAGTTGAAGCGAGGAAACAAACGGCGACCGCGACAATTGTGCCGAGAGTCGAATTGAACCTCATGTTGTGCTTTGCCGAGTCCAGTATATTGGCGGTTAGTATCTAATCAAAGTCCAGCTTGAGAAGCAAGTCCGTGATGAACCCGATTTTGGTTCCCGACGTCCTGGGTTGGCTGATGACTGCACCAACCTTATGCACCCACCGTTGGCGAAACTCAATCCCTCGTCCAGAGTGACGCCCGCAGAGGCGGATGGCCGCTACGCTGCCCTTTGACACCGAGTGAATGGATCTGGCCCTTGTGCTGACAGGGCAACTCGGGCTATGGTTTGTTATGCGGCAACGCACTTCGATTGAGGCGTTCGAAAGCGAGATTACATCGGGCGGCGCGATCGAGCCTAAAGATTGGATGCCGGACCAGTATCGGAACCAGTTGCGACGCATGATTTCCCAACATGCGCACTCGGAAATCGTAGGGATGTTGCCCGAGGGGAATTGGATCACCCGCGCCCCCACGCTGCGGCGCAAACTAGGGCTGCTGGCCAAGGTGCAGGATGAGGCCGGTCACGGCATGTATCTCTACGGCTCCGCTGAAACCCTGGGCAGCAGCCGAGAGGAATTGGTCGAGGAATTGCTCGCCGGGAAGGCGAAGTATTCGAGCATCTTCAATTATCCAACATTGACCTGGGCTGATATCGGGGTGATCGGCTGGCTGGTGGATGGCGCGGCTATCGTGAATCAAACCATGCTCTCGAAATGCTCCTTCGGTCCTTATGCCCGTGCCAACCGGCGGATCTGTTCCGAAGAGAATTATCACAAGAAGCAGGGCCTCGAAATCGTCACTACCCTGGCCCGCGGCACCCCCGAACAAAAGCGCATGGCCCAGGACGCGCTCAACCGCTGGTGGTGGCCGACGCTGATGATGTTCGGGCCGCCGGACACGGAGTCGCCGAACAGCGTGGAACTCATGCGCTGGAAGGTCAAACTTAAGAGCAACGACACGTTAAGGCAGCGCTTTCTGGATATTACGGTCCCGGAAGCCAAAGTGATGGGATTAGACATTCCGGACCCGGATCTCCGCTACAATGAGCAGACGAATCACTGGGAATCTGGGAAGATTGACTGGGACGAATTTTATGCGGTTGTCCGCGGGCACGGCCCCTGTAATCGCGAGCGCATGAACGCGCGCCGGAAGGCTCATACGGATGGCGCCTGGGTTCGCGCGGCAGCAAAGGCGTATGCGGAGAAGCACGACGGCGTAATCCGTAATCCGTAATCCGTAATGCGTGATTCGAATCACCAACATCCAAGCACCAAGCTTCAAGCTCCATGCCCCTGGCGCACGCGGTTTGGAGCTCGGTGCTTGGGATTTTTCTGGAGCCTGGATGTTGGTCCTTGGAGCTTTTTTGAACGGCGTTTCGGAGGATGATTGTGAGTGACGACGATCTGTGGGAAGTTTTCACGCAAAAGCAGGCGGGAGCGCCTCACCAACACGCGGGCAGCGTGCATGCGCCCGATGCGGAGATGGCGCTCCAAAACGCACGAGATGTTTTTGGAAGGCGCGGACCGCTCACTAGTATCTGGGTGGTTCCATCCAGCTCCGTCACGGCCACGCGCCCTTCGGATAACGGCCCTTTCTTTGACCCGGCGGACAATAAAATCTATCGCCACGCTTCCTTTTACAACGGACCGTCAGAGGTCCGGGAAGCGAAGAAGGAAGTTTGAGTATGGTACGCGACGAACCAACGCGCCTGGCCCTGTTTGAATACTTGCTGCGCCTGGGCGACGACATGCTGGTGTTGGGGCATCGGCTATCTGAATGGTGCGGCCACGCTCCCATTCTGGAGGAAGACATAGCGCTGGCCAATGTGGCACTGGATTGCATCGGCCAGTCCGCGGCGTTACTGGGCCTGGCCGGAGATGTTGAAAGAAAGGGCAGGACCGCAGATGACCTCGCATATTTTCGCGATGCGATGGACTTCAAAAACCTTGTCCTCGTAGAACAGCCCAAGGGAGATTTTGGATTTACCATCGCCCGGCAGTTCCTGTTTGATGCATACAGTTATCATCTCTACCAAGCGCTCCAACAGAGCAGGCACAGTGAGCTTGCCGCCATCGCGACCAAGGCATTCAAGGAGATTTGCTATCACCTGCGGCATTCCAGCGAATGGACGCGCCGGTTGGGAGACGGCACCGAGGAGAGCCACCGGCGCATTCAGAATGCTTTCGATGAACTTTGGACACTGACGGATGAATTCTTTGTTATTGACGAGGTTGAAAGGGCGCTCGTTGAACAAGGCATCGCACCGAACCGGGAAGACTTGAAACTGGCGTGGGATGCAACCGTAAACGAGGTGTTGGCGTCGGCGACCCTGATACGCCCTCAGAACATTGTTCCCGAACACTTCAAGCGGGTCGGCGGCTGGGTTGGCAAACACTCCGAACTCCTTGGCGTGATGTTGGCAGAAATGCAAAGCCTGGCCCGGGCCTATCCAGGCGCACAATGGTAACGCTCGCGACATTCTCCAAAGAAGCGGTCCTGGCGATTCTCTCGGAAGTGGCCGATCCCGAGCTTCCGTTTCTGAACATCGTCGAGCTGGGGATCGTCCGCGACGCAGAATTTGCCGGGAACGTTCTTCGAATCACGATCACACCGACGTACTTTGGCTGCCCCATCCTGCACGCCATCCGGGAGAGCATCACCTCAGTCCTTCAGGCAGCGGGTTTCAAGGCCGTAGCGGTCCAGACCGCCTACGCACCGGCATGGACGACGGATTGGTTGAGCGAGGAGACGCTGCACAAGCTCAAAGCGGCGGGGATCGCGCCGCCGGAAGGACGAGTTCCAGATGCGGCTCCATTCCGGCCGCGGCAAAACCCTGCGGTTCAATGTCCATACTGTGACTCGCGCGACACGGAAGTCAGGAGCCGGTTTGGAGCGACAGCCTGCAAATCGCTTCATTACTGCAACAATTGCCTGCAGCCATTCGAACACTTCAAGTGCATTTGATCATTTCACTAGAGGGCGCTTACGATGGAACTTAAATTCGTCATTGTCCGGGTCGAACAGCACGTCGGCAAGGCAAGCCTGAATCGCCCCGAAGTTTTGAACAGTTTCAACAAAGCAATGGCGTTGGAGCTTCAGCAGGTCCTTGCCACGTTCGAGAATGATCCAGAAATCCGAGCGGTCTTACTGTCTGGCGAGGGACGCGCCTTTTGCGCCGGACAGGATCTGGCTGAGGCGGTCCCCCCCGCCGGCTCACCATCGCCCAGCCTGGGTGCGGTGGTCCGGGAATCTTACAACCCGATCGTCAGGACGATTCGCCGGATGCGCAAGCCGGTGGTCTGCTGCGTGAGGGGGGCCGCGGCGGGCGCCGGCGCCAGCATCGCCCTGGCGTGCGATCTGGTCATCGCTTCTGAGAAAGCCTCCTTTATCCAGGCTTTCTGCAAAGTCGGACTGGTGCCTGACAGCGGCGGAACTTTTTTCCTGCCCCGCCTGGTCGGGCTTCCCCGCGCGACTGCTCAGATGATGCTGGGAGAAAAGATCTCCGCCACGCGCGCGCTTGAGATGGGCATGATCTATAAAGTGTGCGAAGAAAGCGCCCTTGCGACCGAGGCGGCGAATCTTACGGCACAGCTTGCCGCTCTGCCAACCACCGGCCTGGGCCTCATCAAGCACGCGCTCAACTGCTCCTTTGAAAACACGCTGGACACGCAGCTTGATCTCGAGGCGTCACTCCAGGAAATTGCAGGCAAGACCAGCGATTATCAGGAGGGCATTCGCGCTTTCCTCGAAAAGCGGCAACCGCAATTCACCGGTCGTTGAGCGTGACCAAAAGCGACAGCACACCGGAGCTTGAAACATGACCGAACTGGAACGCGCGAGAACCGTGGTGGCAGAGCTGCTGGAGAAGGATGCTTTCAGCAACTGGCTTGGTGTCGAAGTCGTTCAAGCCAAACCTGGAATGGCGACGGTACGAATGACTGTGCGCAAGGAGATGCTCAATGGACATGGACTGTGCCACGGCGGGGTTACGTTCGCCCTGGCCGACACCGCCCTGGCCTTCGCCGCCAATGCCCATGGACGGCTCGCTACTTCCATCGAGTGCAGCATCACCTATCCGGCGCCGGTCCATGAAGGAGACGTGCTCACTGCCCGTGTGGAGGAACAGGCCCTACGCAGCCGTCTCGGAATTTACAGCGTCACGATCGAAAACGCCGCCCACCGCAAGGTGGGGCTCTTCCACGGGATTGTGTACCGGGCGGATAAAGAGCCTCACCCCGAAAAATCCCATGCCTGACTCTTATGTCATGAAAATTCAAAGTTTTGTACAGGGCCGATGGAGCGAAGGGAATGGATCTGCAGTAGAGCTGTTCCACGCCGTCACGGGAGAAAAGGTCGGCGAGGTGTCCAGCCATGGCTTGGATTTTGAAGCCAGCCTTAAACACGCACGGAACGTCGGCGGGCCGAAACTTCGCCGGATGACTTTTCATGAGCGCGCGCGAATGCTGAAGAGCCTTGGCAAGTTCCTCACGGAACGGAAGGAGGAGCTTTACAAAGTTTCGTACGCCACAGGGGCCACGCGGAATGATTCCTGGCTCGATATTGACGGTGGCATCGGCACGCTCTTTGCCTACGCCAGCAAAGGCCAGAAGGAATTGCCGGATGAAACTTTTCACGTCGAGGGCGAGCCGGAAAACTTATCGAAGTCCGGAAGCTTCATGGGCCGACACATCTGTGTCCCGCTCGAGGGCGCGGCCATTCACATTAACGCCTTCAATTTCCCATGCTGGGGCATGCTGGAAAAGCTTTCCCCGACGCTGTTGGCCGGAGTGCCTGCCATTGTCAAACCGGCCAGCCCCACCTGCTTCCTTGCCGAGCGCCTGGTCCGGCTGATTGTTGAATCAAAAATCCTGCCCGAGGGCGTCTTGCAAATAGTTTGCGGTAACATTGCAAATCTGCTGAATCATGTCACCTGCCAGGATGTCGTCACCTTCACCGGCTCTGCAGCAACTGCGGCCAAACTGAGAATCCATCCGGCGATTCTAGCGAGCTCGGTTCGCCTCAATGTCGAAACGGATTCTTTGAACTGCGCTATCCTGGGTCCCGATGCGACTCCCGGGACGGAAGAATTCAGCCTGTTTATCAAAGAAGTGGCGCGCGAGATGACGGTCAAAGCCGGCCAGAAATGCACGGCCATTCGCCGGACGATCGTGCCGAACAGCTTGTGTGAAGCGGTGCTCAACGCACTCAAGCAGGAGCTGGGAGCCATTAAACTGGGTGATCCGGCCATCGAGGGCGTGAAAATGGGGCCGTTGGTGAGTCGCAACCAGGTCCTGGAGGTCAAAGATTGCGTCAATCGGCTCAGGCAGAATGGAGAAGCGGTTTGGGGGGATCCAGACCGGTTCGACGCCCTGGGTGATCATTCGGAACGCGGCGCTTACTTTCCTGCAGTCCTCTTGTATTGCGATGAGCCTCTCAGGAAAAATGTCTTCCATGAAATCGAAGCGTTTGGGCCGGTCAGCACCGTGATGCCTTATTCCGCTTTGGAAGAGGCGGTCGAGATCGCCAAGCGAGGACAAGGTAGCCTGGTTGGCTCACTGTTTACCGCCGATGAACGGGTAGCACGGCAGGTGGTCTTTGGCATCGGCGCCTATCACGGACGATTGCTTCTGGTGGATCGCGAATGCGCCCGGGAATCCACGGGCCACGGCTCGCCACTGCCCCACCTCATCCATGGCGGGCCCGGACGGGCGGGCGGAGGCGAGGAGCTCGGCGGAATTCGCTCGGTACTGCGTTACATGCAACGGATCGCTTTGCAAGGCTCACCCTCCAGGCTCACCTCGCTGTGCCATGAGTGGATGAAGAATGCGCAGCAAAGGTCCGACGGCATCCATCCTTTTCGCAAAACGTTTGACGAACTTCGCATCGGCGAATCACTGACGACTCACCGCCGAACGATCACCGAAGCCGACGTGGTGAATTTTGCCGGGATCAGCGGCGATCATTTCTACGCGCATACTGACGAACTTGCCGCCCAGGAATCGATTTTCAAACGCCGCGTGGCCCATGGATATTTTATACTGTCGGCCGCCGCCGGTCTGTTCGTTGACCCCGCCAAAGGGCCGGTGCTGGCCAATTACGGTCTGGAGCATCTGCGCTTCACCAGACCCGTTTACATCGGCGACACGATCCAGGCGAGATTGACCTGCAAGCAAAAGACACGGAAAGAAAAGCGAGAAGGCGAGGACCCGCAGGGCGTCGTCGCCTGGGACGTCGAAGTCACTAATCAAAACGCCGAAACCGTGGCAACCTACACCGTCCTTACGCTGGTGAAGTGCTCTACGACGTGACAGGCCAGACGCCGGAAACGTCACTTTCGACAAACAGCATATCGCTTATTCCAGTCATACTATACTGAGGAAGGCCGGTGCGGCGTGGCTGACAATATCTGCGCGACTAATTTCAGGCAATGAAAACAGCCGTGAAGGTTGGCGGACTCCTAATGGGTCTGGTGCTGGTTGTTGGTGTGCTTGTGGTGCGTCACTACAAGGCGGAGCGCTACCAGATCATCCATGCCGTTTTCCTGAGCACGCCTAAAACGAGCGTGTTGCAGGAGCCCGCCACGCTGTGCTATTCAAATGAGCAGCTAACGCAGGCGGTCAAAGAGCCGGAGCTTTTGGACCAGGCCGGTATGAAATCCTTCAACTTGGATGGAACCGACCTTATTGCTTGCATCGTTTCGAACTATTGCGTTGAGAAGGTCGTTGGCCGTCAGAATTTCGGTCTCATCATTCTACGCAGAAGCGAGACAAATGGTATTTCCTTCACTGTGTTTAGGGGCAGGAAGCGGTTTCTCCAGTTTCATTACCCCGAAGCGCAGTAGTGCCAGTGTCGTCCTGTCCGACCCCCACTGTGAATGCGCTCGCCTCTGTGAATGCTTCGAAGAGCTAAGCTCCGTCTTAGCCGCTAATTTTGCGCCTGTCCACGACACGCGCAGCTTTGCCCGTGCTGCGCTCGAGACTGCGAGGTTTCACCACGCTAACTTTGCAGTGAATCACGAGCGCTTCGTGTAGTCGGTGTTGAATATTTTTCTGCAATGCCTCCAGGCGGGGTGGATCGTTTGCCTGGGAGAACGACTCCGCGGCCTCCACCAGCACTTCAAACGTATCAAGCTCGTGTTTCTTTCGGTCCACAACGATCTGGTACTGTGGAGCGACTTCGTCAAACTCCAGCAGAACTTTTTCAACCTGTGAGGGAAAGACATTCACTCCTCGCACGATGAGCATGTCGTCGGTACGGCCCAAAACTTTTCCCATCCGCACCAGAGTCCGGCCACAAGCGCACTTTTCCTGGTGCAGAATCGTCCTGTCGCCGGTCCGGTACCGAATGAGTGGCATGGCCTCTTTGGTCAAGGTTGTGAACACCAGTTCGCCTTCCACGCCAAATCCCAGAGGCTGGCCGGTGGAAGGATCAATGATTTCCGGGTAGAAATGATCTTCGAATATGTGAAGGCCGTTGCGGTGTTCGCATTCCATCGAGACCCCCGGCCCGATGATTTCTGTCAGGCCGTAAATATCATACGCCTGGAGATGAAGGGTCTCTTGAATCTCGTGTCGCATTTCTTCGGACCACGGTTCGGCTCCATGAATGCCGACCCGCAATTTGAAGCGTTCCCGGACTTTGATTCCTGCCGCTGCCGCTTCCTCGCCGAGTACAAGGGCGTAAGACGGCGTGCAGGTGAGAACGGTGGCGCCAAAATCCTCCATCAGCATTAGTTGCCGCGCCGTTAGGCCAGATGATACCGGCACCACGGTCGCGCCAATGGCTTCTGCACCCGCCTGAATGCCCAGTCCTCCTGTAAATAGGCCGTAGCCGTAGCCGTTTTGAACAACATCTTCGGCCCTGACGCCCGCGGCCGTCAACGAACGCGCGCACACATCTGCCCACACACCCAAATCGGCTCGCGTATAGCAGGCCACCACCGGCTTGCCCGTCGTACCGCTGGATGTATGAACCCGCACGACCTCCTTCAAGGGCACAGTGCAAAGTCCCCACGGGTATTGATATCGCAAATCGGCCTTCGTGGTAAACGGAAGTTTGGTGATGTCCTCCAGGAAGCGAACCATTTCGGGACGAACACCAACCTCTGCAAACCGGCGCTGATAGAATGGCGAGAGGCGCGCCGCCCGGGCGGCCACGGATTGGAGTCGTTGGAGCTGAAGCGCGCTCAGCGCCGCTCTCGGCATCGACTCAAATTCCGCATTCCACAGAGCCATCGTGCCCCTTCCTAGCTCAGCGCTGGCAAGACTGTTCCGCGACATTCGCCGAAGCTCAGTAGCGCGCTCTTCATAACTCGGCAGGCATGCTGCCAAGAGGCCGACCGGCAGCACAACGCATTTTTGCCCAGGGCGTTCCATTTTTCTTGCGTGCCACCTGCTGACCTTCAGACTCGAGGGGCAAATTGAACCTGAACCCCGGACTCGTGTGCTGACATTGGAATCCCTGGCTGAACTGCTGAAGAAAAACCGTGGCGCGGCGAAGGCGCGGGTCAAAGAGTTCTCGATCGGCGGACTGCCCTTCGAGTTCAACGTGCGGCCGGCGATTATGGGCGTGGTCAATCTGTCGCCGGACTCGTGGTATCGCGAAAGCGTTTGCCTGACGAGTGAGGCGGCCGTCCAACGAGGACGATTGCTGCAGGCGCAGGGAGCGGCGATTATTGACGTAGGCGCGGAATCCACGCTGGCGCACGCGGCGCGAGTAGATGAAACGTGGCAGAACCGCAAGCTCTTGCCGGTCGTGAAAGCGCTGCGGGAATCAGGGCTACTTGTGTCCGTGGAGACCTATCAGCCAAGGGTCACGCGAGCTTGTCTCGATGCGGGAGTTAATGTCCTGAACCTGACAGCAGCCGAAGGAACGAGCGAATTTTTTCAGATGGTAGCGGAGCATGAGGCGGCGGTGATTATCTGTTATGTGCAGGGCCGCAACGTCCGCGAAGTAAGCGACTTTGACTTCAGCGCCGATCCAATCACATTGATGCACGATTATTTCGCCCGCCAAATCGAACTGGCGACTCGCGACGGTGTGGACAGAATCCTGTTGGATCCCGGCCTGGGTTTTTATTACCGCAACCTGCAGGACAGCGCCGCTCGAGTGCGCCATCAGATGAATGTGTTCCTAAACTCTTTCCGGCTGCGAACGCTTGGCTTTCCAATTTGTCACGCGTTACCGCATGCGTTTGAGTATTTTGGTGAAGAGGTCCGTTGCGCGGAACCTTATTTCGCTGTCTTGGCGGCCCTGGGCCAAACCGATTTGTTTCGCACGCATGAAGTGGCGCGGGTCAAGGCGGTGCTCGACACGATGCAAGTTTTTTAGCAAGAGCGGCTTCGCGACTGCATCGTTGGGACGAGCTACCCACAAGCCACGAGGAAGATGCCTTCCTCCTCCGAGCCGGTGATCCACTCTTCGAGCACGCGCAGCCCTTGGGCCGCGAGCAGCGACCGCACCACGGCCGGAGTGTGACGATAGGAGAAGAACAGTCGGATCGCATCGCCGGGCTTAAACTCAAATCGCTCCTGGTCCACTCGAAGTTCGCGCCGATTGTTGAAGCGAAAATCCACCGCCACGCGTTTGAGGCCACTGCCGGTGGGATCGTTCTCAATGCTGAACCGGAGTTCGCCGTCGTTCTTTTCCGCGCCAAGGTCCAACAGGAATGTCATGAGCCAATCACGGGTCAAGGCGTTATCGTAGAGCGGTAGAATGCGCCTGACGCCGGTGTCGTAATCCTGCCCGGGAGCGAGATTCGCGCTCGCGAGGAGATAATCTCCCGGTCGTACCAATGCCGCCAGGCGGGGCAATATCAGCCCCGGCTCGAAGTTGGGCAGCATGCCGAAAAAGGTGATGAGCCGCGCCGCGTTTGGCACTGAAAAGCTGTCCAAGACCGCAGTCAAATCGTCAGCAGTCGCTAGATCGCAGACCAGCGGCCAGCAGCTCTCCTCGGTCACGATTTCGAGAGCGGCCAGGCGGGCCACCAGCACCATCGCGGTGCTGACGTCTGAAGGCGAGTAGAATGCCTGCTTGCCTGAACTCACCAGCAACCGTAGCAAGCCCGCGTCTTTTTGGCCTCCCCCACAGCCCAAGCCGATGAGATGCACGCGGCTGGACTGGATCCGTCTGGTTGCGGCTTCGAAACTGCGATCGTAAGTCGCGGCGCAATCCGGATCCGTACGGGAAGGGGAATAGGCCCGGTGGAGTTCCAGCCACTGCTGAGTCTGTCTTACGCTGTCGTAATGAAACTTGTGATTTACGTGGCGCCGGCGCAGCGATTCAACCAGGTCGCGCCGAACTTTGTCGGGAAATTGACTCGAGTGGATGGCCAGGCGAGCGAGCGACGACATGGGAAATGGGGCGATTCGTGGCCGATCAGACCAGGCTCACGTGCAGCCTTGAAAGGCCCATTGGAGAATTGCTGCGGTTGAGCACGGCAACATCAGAGGACTAGCCGGCGACAACCCAAAAGTCGAGCGCATTTTGGGTTGGTTGACTTGTCGCCTGCTCCCATCCATATTCGCGGCATGGATTTCGACATATCGCATGTTCTGGAGCAGTGGGATTACCAGCCCGGGCAGGTTGTCGTCCGCAGGTTCAAAGCAAAAGACGGCAAAGACAAAATCCAGCTTCGTGTGGACCTTGGCCTGCTGCAACTCAATGCCGAAGGCCGGCCCGACGGCAAACGGCCATTCGGGTATCCATCTTTGTTCGAGTACTACCAGGCGCGGCTGTATAAATACGTCGCCGGCCATGAAGGAAGCGACGAAGGCTTCAAGCTCAAGGCGGAGGATTGTGCGAAATTGCAAATGGAAGCCATCCAGTATCATCATCGCTACATTTGCTTGCTGCAGTTGGAGGATTTTCCCGCGGTGATCCGTGACGCGGAGCGGAACCTGGCCGTGTTCGAGTTCGTGGGCAAGCACGCCGAGTCGGAGGAATTATCCTGGGCTCTGCGCCAATTTCAGCCTCAGTTGCTCATGATCCTGGCCCGGGCGCGAGGCGCGCAGGCGATGAAGGCCGAAGATTATACACTCGCGATCCAGCAGGTTGAAGAAAGCCTGGAACAGATCCGGGCCTTTTACCGGGAACATTCGAGGGCGGACAGCGCTGACCAAAGTCCCGAGATCCAATCGTTGGAATCGTGGCTCGACGAGATCCGTGCCAAGAAGCCTTTATCGGCCCGCGAGCGACTCGAGCGCGCTCTCAGCGATGCCGTGCAAAGCGAAGACTACGAGCGCGCGGCCAAAGTGCGCGACGAATTGAAGAACCTCAAGTCCGCGGAATGACATGAGCTGGCGGGCTCGTCTTTCCCAGGAAATCAAAGAGGCAATGCTGGCCAAGGCCGCGGACCGACTCTCCACCTTGCGATTGCTAAAATCCGCCTTGGGTTACGCTCAGCTCGAGCGCAAGGCCGATGAGCTGTCCGATGCGGATTTTGTCGCGGTTGTGCACAAGGAGCTCAAGAAGCGGCGTGATGCCATCGAGCAATACGAAAAAGGCGGCCGGCCCGAACTAGCCGAGAAGGAGAAGAAGGAGATCTCAGTGCTGGAAGCATTTCTGCCGGCGCCACTCGCCCCCGCGGAACTGGAGCAACTGGTTAAAGCCGCGATCCAGGAATTGGGGGCAACGAGCAAAAAGGCGATGGGACCCGTCATCAAGGCTGTGCAGGCTAAGGCCGCTGGCCGGGCCGACGGAAAAACCATCAGTGCGGCGGTTGGGAAAATGTTAGCTTGATTCGCCGAGCTTTGGGTTAGCGCTTCGATCCGCAGTCGGACTGAGCTGCGGCGGCGACAATTGCATCCTTTTGGTCCTCCGTGATCAGCCCCTGCTCCAGGAACTGCTCTGCGGCCTGGGCCACGGCGGAGACATATTCCCCGTGGTTTCTCCAGGTGCCGCCCGAGGCTGGGCCGCCGCAGGGCGCCAGTTGGTCGATACTGCATCCGCTAGTATCGACAATCGAACCAGCGGCGGTGCCCGGACATTGGTCGAGTGAGTCTCTAACTCCATCGCCGTCGGAATCGGTTTCGCCCGAAAGGGAGAACGCGGCGTTAAAGGGGCCCTGACCAGTTATGTCCGTCCCGATGCGCAGCCAATCAGGGGCCAAATCGTCGTTGCGGATCCAGCTCTGCAGATCGCCGACGAACAGCGGAGGCGCCGTCGGCTTGGGCGCGGACAGCCACAAAAAATCGCCGGTGTCGCTCAGGAGAGCCTCGGGCCGGAAGAAATAGTGGCCGGCCGGAAGAGCGATTGGTGGGTCAAAATTCACTGTGATCAGAACCTCCGTTCCGGTCGCAAGACCCTCTCCGCCTGTGTGTTGAGCTGGGCTTTTGTTGATCCCGTTGACCACTGAGTTGAGCGCCGTAAAGCTAGGACTCAAAACCGTCACTGAGAAGTTCAGGCTGCCATCGAGGCTGTCCCGTGTGGCATCGTCGATCTCGATGTCTCCCGGCGAATTGGCTCGTGTCGGCACCGTCAGCGTGCGGTTTGTGTCTGAATCACGGGGGAAGACGTGATAGATCTCGATTTCGACTCGGCTGCTGAAGCCCGGCGGCCCTCCGGTCGGACCCGTCTGCAGGCCGGTGAAAGTCGCTTGGTTGATCACAATGGAGTTCGTGAGAACAAAGTCATCTGCGGTTTCGGTCTGGACCTTTCCCGCACTCAAAGGACGTGAGAGAGTCGCGATTTTTCCGTCAGGATCGCCCGTCGAGAAGGAAAAGGAAGCCGCTGAAGCACCGGCCGGCGCCATGAAAGAAATGCCCAGCAGGCACACCCCCCATACGGGCGCGTACCCTCTGGAGGGGCCAAGGCCGAACCCGGACACTACCCGCGTGGTTGGCATTCGACTGTTGAGTTTGGGAGATGGATGAGAAGTGCAAGTCTTCATATAAATAGACAACCTTTTTTGCACTCGGAATTGGCAACCCGAATCTACGGCTGACGATGGCGTCAGCCTTGGGTTAAACCTGCGGAAAAATGTGGTAGAGCAGAAAATAAATCAGCACGCCCGTGACCGAGACGTACATCCAGAGTGGCCACGTCCAGCGTGCGATCCTCTTGTGCGCGTCGAACCGTTCCCGGAGCGCGCGCGACAGCGTGATGATGGCCATCGGCACAATCACGATCGCCAACAAGGTGTGTGACAGGAGGATGGCCAGGTAAATGAGACGGAACCACGCCGGTTCCCGGAAAACAGTCGGACCGCGGTGCAAGTAGCGCGCGAGGTAGGTGTGATAAGTGACATAGCAAACCAGGAAAAGCGCCGAGGTAACGAACGCGGCGATCATGCAGTTGCGATGGGCGGCCTGGCGTCGCCGGCGGATAAAGTAGAGGCCGCAAGTCAGGAGCACCGCGCTCAGAGCGTTCAACGCCGCGTTGACCGGGGGCAGGTCAGCCGGGCTCATCGCTCACGCTCCAACCGACGAATGGCAGCCTGGAGCTGCGTCTTGACTCGTTGCGGGTCAACACCCTCGCCACCGGTCTCGAAGACCCCCCGCAACTGCCCACGCGTGTCCACAACCACGAACACAGTGCTGTGGACGAACAGATCAGTAGGCGACGCGCGCTCCTGCGGCCTCGTTTCCACAGCACTCAGCTTGAGGGAATCGACTGCCAGGGCAGAGATTTGCGCCTTCGAGCCAGTCAGAAAGAACCAGCGGCTGGGGTTGACGCCGAAACGCTGGCCGTATGCTTTGAGGATCGCCGGAGTATCGAATTCTGGATCAGTTGTGAGTGAGACCAACCTGGCATTGCTGCTTGGTGGCAGCGAATCCTGGAGCCCTTTCATTTGGCGGCTCATTTTGAGACACGGTCCGGCGCAACGTGTGAAAATGATGTCGGCTACCCAGACCTTCCCGCGTAAATCAGCGAGGGTAACGACATGACCGGCCTGGTTCGTAAGCGAGAAATCTGCGACCTGACCATAAGCCGGCAAAGGCTTGCCGAGGAACGTGCTCACCCGCAGCTGCGCCAGCAGAAAAGCCAGGAAAAGCGTCACAATCACGAGTATGAGCCCACCCCAGAGAACCCATTCGAATCTTCGTCCGCGCTCGTTCATGGCATTGTTCGATGCTGCAATACTAATTTCCAAAAACCACCTCGAAGTTTGCGACCCAATTTACAGGAGGCAGAGTCCGTTTCAAACCACTGAATCATCCGTTCACAGTCCCATTTTTGGACAATTCCACAGCCACTCGAGTCGAACAGTTTGGCTTTCTCAAGGCATTAGGGCCATTGCAGGCTTGGCACGATCCATGCGGTAATCTTCACAGCCATAAACATCAAAACTGCCATACCTACGAAAGGTCAAAACTCGTGAAGTTCGCAATCGAAGTCGGAGAAAAAGAAAAACATCGCCTTGAGTACAAGTTCAACCAGTTGCTGGGTACTCTAGTAATCAAAGTCAACGACCAGGAGGTCAAAAGAATCGTGCGCCTCGTCAACGAGCCCGTTCTGGAAGTGCATATTGTGGTCGTTGGCGAGACCGAGAAATCGACCGTTCGAATCGAAAAAGAACGCAAACAATTAGTGGGCCATCGCAATCGCCTCTACGTCAACAATCGCTTGATGAAGGTCTTGGATGGCAATTAGGGCTTCGGAATGCGGCAAAAGTTATCGGTGACCAGTTCTTCAAAAGGTCACCGATAACTGATTAATGATCACTGGTTGGTGATCACTCATCTGTGACAGCGGGTCAGATGTAGTACATCTTCTCTTTCTCAGCGCTCTCATCGAGCAACTGCTGGAAGGTGATCGCGTCGGCCGCTGCTTGCAGAGCCTTCTGTAATCGCACCCAGGCCCGGCGCAATTCCGGAGGACAATCCGGATCGCTCAGTGCGGGTGTGTCGAAAATCTGCCCGTGTACGGCGCGAAGCACGTCGCCAAGGGAGATTTCTCCGGGAGGGCGCGCCAGGAGATAACCGCCTTGCTTGCCTCGCACGCTGCGGGCGATGCCTTGGGCCTTCAATTCGATCAAGATTTGGACCAGGTAGTTCGCCGGGACGGTTTGTTCGGCCGCCAGGTCCTCGACCCGCACTGCTGCGCCCGTTGGATAATGCCGCGCCAATCCAAGCACAGCCCGCGCGGCGTAATCGCTCTTGACAGACAGTTTCACGAGCGCAAATTAAGTGGACTGGGAGCGGCGCGCAATGGTCTTGTGTCCAATGACTTACTTAGCGCCCTTTAACCGCGCGTCCATCCACTCCAACGTTTTGGTCCACATCTCCGGCGTATAGACGTGTCCCTGGCCGGGATAAATAACGCTCTGAAACCCAGCTTCTTTTCCGTATAAACGATAAACCGGGCGAACGGCGGTCTCGATTACACGAATCCCGTCCACGGGAGTCGTCGCATCCTGGTCGCCATCGAGAAACAGGACCGGGCGCGGAGCGATGAGGGCCACAATAGCTTCTGTGTCAAAATGATTCAGCAGGTTGGGAACGAAATAGTAAATCCCATGTGCCTTGAGCGATTCGTGCTCGATCAGGTTCTGGCAACGGGTCAGGCAGCAGATGGACACCCCGGTCTTGAGACGTTCGTCCAGAGCCATCAGCCACCACGTCCGCGTCGCGCCCATGCTCATGCCCATCACGCCCACGCGCTCCGCATCCGCTTCGGGCCGGGAGACGAGGTAATCCAACGCCATCAGGTCATCGCGCACAATCATTCCCCAGAGCGTGCGCCCGACCCAGAGATTGAACTTACTGGCGGACATTTCGCCCCCGCTGCCTTTCTCAGCCGAGCCACCGGGTCCGCGGCCATTGCGCTCACCGAAACAATAGGCATCGATGCCGAGCACGACGAAACCACGTCTGGCAAACGCGGGACCGGGTGCTTCGGGCGTATGGCTGGCCTGGAACAGTTCCTCCTTTCCGATCTCATACTGTCCGCCGTGCCAATGACAATACAGAATCGCCGGCGCTTTGCCCCGCGCGTTCCTGGGCAACAGGAGATACCCGGGCACAGTCGCGCCTGCCCCGTTGTCGAACTGAAATTTTTCCAGGACGTAGTCACCTCGGTCTTCGCGTGAGAGCGACTCCACTTTCGGGCGCTTCGGTCGGGGCGGGAGTTTCCCCAGCAATTGCCAAAGTTGTGCGCGAACCTGCCGACGCTGGGTTTCCCACTGTTTTCGCGAAGGGGCGGCCTGGAAACGTGGCACCAGCTCCGCGTGCGCCAACCAGCGGGCCGCCTCGGTTTGATTGCTCTGGGCCATGAGCGGGTTAGCGGCGACGTATAGCAGACTCGGGAGCAGGAGGGCGACCTTTTTGGCGAAGGGACTGCGCATGTTTGACAAATCGGAGAGTAGGCGCGAGTTGTTCAACATGCCAGCTTTGCCGGCAGACTTATGAATGTTGAAGACTTGGATCTAAAGCAATGCCTGAATTTTGCCCCTGTTTCTGTGGAAAACGAACTGGTCGCGTCGCCGCCGCCGCCGCCCGCGCCAGCGGACGGCGCCTTGCTGGACGCCTACTCCAATGCAGTTGTCCACGCTGCGGAAGAAGTCGGCCCTTCGGTGGTCAATATCGAGGTGCGTCGCCGCGATGGCCAGCGTCAGGGCAGCGGTTCGGGCTTCATTGTCACGCAGGATGGTTTCGTTTTGACCAACAGCCACGTTGTCCATGAGGCCGACCGCATCGAAGTCGTCCTGGCGGACGGGCGCAGGCCCGACGCAGCGGTCGTTGGTGACGATCCCGATACCGACCTGGCGGTTGTGCGCGTGTATGCTCCGCAACTCCGGCCCGTGCGCCTTGGGAGCTCAAGAAGCGTCCGCGTCGGCCAGTTGGCGATCGCCATAGGCAACCCGTACGGCTTCCAATGCACCGTGACGGCTGGAGTCGTCAGTGCGTTGGGACGTTCGTTCCGGGCCAATACCGGCCGTCTGATCGACGACATCATCCAAACCGACGCCGCGTTGAATCCGGGCAATTCGGGCGGGCCGCTGGTCAATTCACGCGGCGAAGTTATCGGCGTCAACACTGCAGTCATCCTGCCGGCGCAGGGCATCTGTTTTGCCATCGGCATTGACACGGCCAAATTCGTTACCGGCTGGTTGATCAAGGACGGCAAAATACGGCGTAGCCACATCGGGGTCGGTGGCCAGAACGTGCCGTTGCACCGGCGTGTCGCGCGGCATTATCAACTCCCCATTCACACGGGTGTGCTCGTCATATCAGTCACTCCCGGCAGCCCGGCGGCGCGGGCCGGCGTGAGCGAAGGCGACGTCGTGATTGAATTCAACGGCCAGCCGATTCCTTCCATTGACGGCCTTCACAAACTGTTGACCGGAGAGACCATTGGCACCGCCTCACAACTGACTGTTCTTCGTGGGACGGAAAAACTCACGCTGCCGATCACGCCCGGAGAGGTCACGTAAGAAACTCCAAACACCAAGATCCAAGCTCCAGAAAAGCCCCAAATACCAAACTTCAACAGGCACATGTCGCCCGCCACCCCCGCTTTGGAGCTTGGGAATTGATGTTTCTCTGGAGCTTGGATGTTGGATTCTGGAGCTTTTTTCAATGCCCTTTGAACCCGAGGAACAGTAGCACCAAATCGATCACAAATAACAGGACAATCGTCACTTCCAGGATGAGCATCCAGCGGTTGGTCTGTTCGTGATTGAGCAGCTCGTACAAGTCATCGAGCGTCTGGAGCTTGCGATCGATTGTCCGGTGCCAATCGCCCAGATGGAACCTCGCGGAAATGTTCTCGTAAATACGGGCGAGGTGCCAATCACCGAAAAACTTGGTGATATTGGATAATTCGTCGTTGAATCGCGCCAGATCGATGCGGATCTCGCGCAGCTCCTGGAGGATGCTCGTGCGCCTGCGAAACGAACGCGCGCCCAGGTCTCGATAAGCGCGTTCGAGCGAGTTGTCCAAGAGCCGATCGTAAGCTTCCAGCTCAGCCAACTGCAGGTTCGCCAGCTCCATCACATAAAGCGTTTCGTCGAAATTCTGCGGTTGATCGACGATCAAAGCGGCGTCCCAGTCGATGACCACCACGTCATGTTCGTAATAACTCAGGAAGCGGCCGGTGGACTCGTCGGCCTCCTGTTTCGAGAGGTGGTCGAGCTCAGGTTCCTGGGTCAACAGCGACGCGACCGACCGGCGATGGGCGCGCAGCCAGTTCTCGGCGCTCAACCCGGCGCCCTCCTGAGTCACGAGAGGGGATTCGATGCAAAATACTGTGTAGGCCTCTTCCTCCGCCAGATACGCCACGGGCCGGATGAAATGCGAAGCCAATTCGCGGCGCACTTCATCGGCCAGCCGCCGCACTTCTTCGTGGAGTGAACCGTTGCTGAATTGCAAGTCGTGATACGCAACCAGGTCTTCCACCTGCCGCACCTCGAACGGCACTCGGACTGTGATGCTGATCGCTCCAACCGGCAGCAACTTGATGATACGTTCCATCCGGACCGGCCCGTGCGGCCCAATTCGCTCCAGAGGTGGTAAGCGCACCATCTGCGGTCGATAAAAGAACAGGTGTCGTGGACTGCGTTTGCTGGCATCGACAGCAAACTGCGCAACCGGTTGTCCCAGCAATTCGTGGACCGGCTGGCGCGTCATCTCATAAGCGACATCAAACGCGTAAATGTAAACCACCTCACCCGTGTACTGCTTCATCTGCGACTGAGAGGGTTTGGTGCGCTCAAGAGTTTTGGATGGATCCAGCGGCGCGATCATAACACAAAATACCTTAGGCAATAAGGAATGTCTAAGGGCGTAAGTCGTTGGGACGGAGCAGTCCCGGAGGAAAAATCCGGGCCCCAACATCTAAGCGCTAGAGCAATCCCAAATCCAAAACACGAAATCCCAGGATGCAATCAAAATAGTTGAGGCTTGGATTTTGGAATTTAGGATTTGCTTGGATTTGGTGTTTGGGATTTGGGATTTGCTTACAGCCGCCTGGCCAGTTCCAGAGCGCCGACTGGCACCGCATTTTCCCCCAGCGCCGAGATTGCGATCGTCGCACCGGGCTGGAATGCATCCATCAGAAAGCCGCTCAAGGCATGTTCCACTGCTGCGCGAAGCGGTTCGCCGACACCCGACAGACCGCCTCCCAGGATAACCGCTTGCGGGTGAAACAGGTGGACTACATGTGAGAGACCGAAAGCTAAATCGGCGGCAGTTTCCTGCAGGAGTTGCTTCGCAGAAGCGTCTCCTTGGCTGATTGCGGCTGCCAAATGTTTGGACTCGGCCCCCGGTTTATCGCCGATGAGTTTCGCCAGCAACCCGGACAGTTCGTTCTTGGCCAGCGCGCGGATCCTGGCGTCCACGGCCCAGCCGGAGCAGCGCGACTCGACCGTTGTGCCCTGACGATCCAACCGCACGTGGCCGAGTTCCGCTTCGCCCGGCGGTGCTCCGTGATAAATGCCGCCGCCCACGATTACGCCGCCGCCGACGCCGCTGCCGAGCGTGACGTAAAACACTGGATCCAACCCGACCCCGGCGCCGCAGCGCGCTTCGCCCAGGGCGGCGACGTTGGCATCGTTGTCCACGAAAACCAGAGCGCCCGTCAGGTCTCCGAGCCACCGGCCCAGATCGAATTCGGACCATCCTTCAACTTGATGCGAGCGGCAAATCCTGCCCGTTTTCCAATCCACAGGTCCGCCGAAGCCAACGCCCACTGCGCCGGGCGCGCCGACCCGGGTCAGCTCCCGCAGGCCCTGCTCGATCTGCCGCCGAATTCCTTCAGCGCCGTTAACGGATTCAACTTTGAAGCTTCGTCGGTCAACAATCGCTCCTGCAGCGTCGCCCCTGACGACTTGCAGTTTGGTGCCGCCGATTTCGATGCCGATAAGGTGGTGCATCAGAAACCAAACCACACAGCTGAACACGGATGGACACGGATTTTACAACAGGAAACGGAGAAAACGGAGATGACGTTACAATTGTGCGGAAGCGCAGAATCCGTCGGACCAACGCCAGCCTCATCTGTGTCCATCTGAGTCTATCTGTGGTTATGTCGTACCGTGGTTACCCGAAGTAATCCGGCTCATGTCCCGGTTTCCACTTGATATTGCAGCCGATGCTCGGTTTTTGGTTGGACGGCGCCGGTTTGCCGGTCAGCACGGCGTCAATGGCCTCGCGTAGGTCTCGGCCCGTGACGGGAATATTGTTGCCGGGCCGGCTGTCGTCAAACTGGCCGCGATAGACCAGACGCCGCTCCCGATCGAACAAGTAAATATCCGGCGTGCAGGCAGCACGATAGGCCTTGGCCACCTCCTGGCTCTCATCGTAAAGATACGGGAAAATGTGGCCCGCCGCACGGGCTTCCTCCGCCATCTTCGCCGGGCTGTCTTGCGGGTAATTCACCACGTCATTTGAGCTGACGCCGACCATGGCAAGCCCGCGCGATTGGTAATCGCGGGCCAGTTGCGCCAGACCACCACGGATGTGCTTCACGTATGGACAATGATTGCACATGAAGACAACCAGCAACGCGGGCGCGTTCTTGAAGTCGGCCAGAGAGACTGTTTTCCCTTTGGTGTCCGGCAGCCGAAAATCCGGCGCTCGGGTGCCGAGCGGCAACATGGTGGAGTTCACTGAAACCATGGCAGGAATGTGAAACGGCCTTCCCGAGATGTCGAATGGAAATTGCGCTGGGTTGGCTCTTGCTGGCGGCCCAACTTCTCAGAATTGCTTGGCACGATTCCTGCCCTTGAAAAAAGTGCGTGCGGGTTCCTCCTTTGCCAGCACGCCCGTTAGCCGGCGGCGCGCCAGGAGTAGAGCGCCGCCCGGGTCATAGCCAGAGGCGATCTGTTGTGGGTTACGGGTCGCCTCTTCTTTTTGCGATTTTCAAGAACTCCCGGCTGGCGTTTTCCGTTTCGCCTTTCGCGGCACATCGTTAATCTCGCGCAATGAGAAACGTGGCGGCAACCTCACTGGTATTCGTGGGCGGCTTTATCATCATGGTCCTGGAAATTATTGGCGCGCGTTACCTCGCGAAGGACTTTGGGAGCTATTTCTACGTTTGGGTGAGCCAGATTGGCGTGGTTCTGATTGCTCTCGCATTAGGGTATTATTTGGGCGGAGCGCTGGCCGATCGCTGGCAACGGCTCTCGGTTCTGATCGTCCTGCTCGTTCCAGCGGGCCTCGTCCTGTTCCTCATTCCTAACTACTCGACCTGGCTGTTTGACATGATCATCACGCGCCATCCTGCCGACCAGCCCATTCCCTATCTTTGGCAAAAGCTGGATCCGGTCCTGGGCAGCGCGGTGATTTTTTTGATGCCCTGCGTGATCCTGGCCATGCTCTCGCCTTACATGATTCGACTGGCGACCCGCAGTCTAGCCCAAGTCGGCCGGTCCAGCGGAGCGATCATCGCCGCCAGCACCGTCGGCAGCATTGCCGGTGTATTTGTCTCCGGTTTCGTGCTAATTGATCACATGAAGTTGTCGAACATCTTCCGCGCAATGGGCGGACTTACCGTGGCGCTCGGTGTTCTCTGCGTCGTCCTGGACTCCTGGCTGCAGGTCAAACCAGAAACCGGAACAAGAGCCGCACCCAAATCCGAATGACAAACGCCAATATTCCAGCCAGCGACCTCCAGCAAAGCCGGAGCCTTGAAAATTTCTTTCGGGTGCTTCGGGTTTCGCCATTCGGAATTTCAATTTTCGCGATTCTCGCCCTGCTGACCCACTTCTCCGCGCCCGGCGCGGTCATTTACGAGACCACCTCACCCTACCACCACATTCGCGTGGTCGAGCAAGCCAACCTCCGCATATTGTGTTTTGATGACGCCCAGGAAAGCCGGATGTCAGTCTCCAATCCACACGAAGGGCACTTCGAGTACACGGAATATTTCCATGTGCCGTGGCTATGGAACACGCAGATCACCAGCGTCGTCATGATTGGCCTGGGTGGCGCCAGCACCCAGCGATCTTTTGAGTTTTATTATCCGAACGTCACCGTCGAGACGGCGGAAATTGATCCCGTCGTAGTCGAGGTCGCGAGCCAGTTCTTCGATTTCAAAGAATCAGAGCGGCAGAAAGTGCAGGTTTCCGACGGGCGCGTCTTTCTGCGGCGGAGCACGGCGCGCCGGGATTTGATCATCCTGGACGCTTACGTGCAAGGCCGCTACGGCTCGGCGATCCCACAACACCTGGCGACGAAAGAATTCTTTGAATTGGTCCGTGATCGTCTGACGACGAATGGAATTGTGGCTTACAACGTAATTGGTTCGGTCAATAATTGGCACGCTGAGATCGTTGGGGCCATCTATCACACGCTCAAAACCGTGTTTCCCCAGGTTTATATGTTTCCCTCCAAGACCAGCCTGAACATCGTGCTCGTGGCGACGCGAGCGGCGGTGAAACCCGACTTCGCGGCTTTGCGTGGGCGTGCCATTTCGCTCGTCCAGAGCCGCCGGATCACGCTGCCGGATTTTCTTCAGCGGCTCGACAGTTTTCAGGCCTTTCCTCCTCCGAACGCGACACGCTGCCCGGTCCTGACCGACGATTACGCGCCGGTGGAGGGCCTCGCCGGCTCGGGCGGCCCGGTTGACCCCGAAGCCAAACGCTCTACCAATGCGCCGGCCACGCCCAGCCAGCCGGTACGCAAGTGATCTGGCCATGACACTCAACGAAGCCGGGGCCGTCCACGCCCAGCTCGTCGAAGAAATTCGCCGACACGATCATAGCTATTACGTCCTCGCCCAGCCCACAATTTCGGACCAATCATACGACCACCTTTACCGGCGCCTGCTGGACCTGGAAAAGGAATTTCCCGCGCTGGTGACATCCGATTCCCCGACGCAACGCATCGGCGACAAGCCGCTCGAGGCCTTCAAGCCCGTCCGGCATCGACAGCCGATGCTCAGCCTCGATAACACTTACTCTCAGGAGGAGCTGCACGAATTCGTTAATCGAGTCCAAAGGCTTCTGCCGGGGGAAAGCCTGGACTGGATCGTGGAACCGAAAATCGACGGATTGGCCATCAACCTGACTTATGAACATGGGGTCTTCACATGCGGCGCGACCCGTGGAGACGGCACGACCGGCGACGACATTACCGTGAACCTGAAAACAATCCGTAGCATTCCAGCAAGGCTGCGCGCGAAAACCGGCCGGGGCAAGACGGAGGCCAATACGGCGCTATTGGAAGTGCGCGGGGAGGTTTATCTCACAAAGGCCGGGTTCCAAAAGCTAAACGCGGAACGCAAAGCCGCCGGCGAGGAATTATTCGCCAATCCACGCAACGCAGCCGCTGGCTCGCTTAAACAACTGGATCCACGCATCGTCGCCAAACGCCCGCTCGACATTGTTCTATACGGCGTGGGACAAGTCGGAGGCGCAATCCACCCTCCAGAGACCCATGCCGAGCTGCTTGCCTGGTTGAAGGAGCTCGGCTTCAAAACGCCGGAACGAACGTGGCACTGCCGCTCGGCGGAAGATTTGGTCACGGCCATCACGGAACTCGATCAGATGCGTGGTCGGCTTCCCTACGAGACCGATGGCGCGGTCATCAAGCTCAACTCTTTGGCGCAACGCGAAAAGGCCGGTTTCACCTCCAAAGCGCCGCGGTGGGCGATTGCTTATAAATATGCCGCCGAAAAGGCAGAGACGCTGCTTAAGGGCATCACCATTCAGGTCGGCCGCACCGGCGCGCTGACCCCGGTGGCCGAACTCGAGCCGGTGTTCCTGGCTGGCAGCACGATCAGCCGGGCAACGCTGCACAATGAGGACTATATCCGCGAAAAGGACATTCGGATCGGCGACACCGTCACGATCGAGAAGGCGGGCGAAGTCATTCCCGCCGTCCTCGATGTGGTGCTGAGCAAGCGCACCGGGAAGGAGCGCCCATTTCGGTTTCCGCAGACCTGCCCGGAGTGCGGCTCGAAGGTTTCGCGCGCTGCCGGCCTCGCATCGGGCGATGACGGCGCCGTCTGGCGGTGTCTGAATCCGGATTGCCCGGCCCAGGTGCGCGGCCACATCGAGCATTGGTGCGCCCGAGGGGCGATGGACATCGAAGGCGGCGGCGAAGTGCTCGTGCGCCAGCTCGTCAGCTCCGGTCTGGTCCGGGACGTCGCTGATCTGTATTCGCTCCAATTGGAGCAGGTCGCAAACCTGGAGCGGATGGCTGAAAAGTCCGCTCGAAATTTTCTGGATGGAATTGAACAGAGCAAAAAGCAGGACATGTGGCGCGTGCTCTACGGCCTGGGCATTCTGCACGTCGGCGCGGGCGTCGCCAAGGCCCTGGGCCGCTCTTTCGCGAGCCTGGATGACGTATTTGCCGCCGGCGTGAATCAGTTGCTCGAGTGCGAAGACATCGGGGAGGTGATCGCTCAAAGCATCGTCCAGTGGCATGGGGACGGCTCAAGTCGAAAGCTGCTCGAGCGTCTGCGCAAGGCCGGCGTCAATTTCCAATCCGAACTTTATCAGCCGCGTGCCAAAGCAGGGCCACTGGCCGGCAAAACGTTCGTGTTGACGGGCACGTTGCCGAATCTCAAACGCGAGGAGGCCGCGGCGAAGATTGAAGCCGCCGGTGGCAAAGTCAGTGGTGGCGTCAGCAAGAAAACCGATTACCTTGTGGCCGGCGAAGACCCCGGTTCCAAAATGGAGAAGGCCCAAAAGCTAGGCGTCAAGATTATTGATGAAGCCGAGCTGCTGCGGCTTTCCGGAGGATGAACGCGGGGCCGAGACCCAGGTTCTCGGTCAGGGAGGCTTGAGCTGCCGGAGGAATAGATTTCTCCACGCATCTTCGGCCTGCGCGTTCGTCGAATGCCGAGCTGAATTTGTGGTAGTTACGGCTGCGATGCGGTTCGTCAATTTGCTGGATTCCTCCGAAGCCTGCGATTGATTATTTGTTTCGCCCCCTTTATCGGGCGAACCCGCACTAATCGCTCTGTTGATCATGAATGTCTGGCCCTCAGCCAGGCCGGACCCGTCCGAGGTCGGGTACTGATGCCACACGAGGTACCCAACCGTAGCTCCCGCAAGGCCGAGAATGAGCAGGACAACCGCCCATTCCACGAGATTGAACGGCCCAAATCGATATCGAGATCGGCGCGAGCGGCGCGATCGCTTTCGCGGTAATGCAAGGGCTCCGCGCAGCTCAGATTTGCTTCGCGAGCCGCGGCTCAAATCTTGGACGATCTTCGAGGCCTGGGAAGCATCGAGACCCCGCTGACACAGAGCGGTGATGACCTCGGCCTCCGGGCGGGCGCTCTCCATCAGCCGCCTGGCAAAGTCAAGATGCGATTGCAAAGTCTCGCCCGTCATACGCGCAAATCGTATCTCAGCGTGAACATGAACAGGATGGACTCCTCGCGGACAAGAGCAAGAAAAACAAACCGTGCGAGCGCCAACTAGGGCCTCTCGAGTCTTGAATAAAGATCAAGACCGGTCAGGCGCCGAGGCGGCCCAATGGCGGAACTGTCAAGAATTGAGACGCTCTCGCGGCCACGTTAGCAGTTGAAGAAAGTCTTATTTCCCGGGGCCGTTGTGTAAGAAAAACATTGAAAAAATTCAATGCCCCGGATATCCTCTGCCGCTGAGTGGCAACATCGGCCAACATGGCTCGACGAATCCTGGTCGTCGATGACGACGCGCTCGTTTGCGATTCCATCCGCAGGGTCCTGGAGCTTGACCAACACGATGTAAGAACCACGACCAGCCCTCATGACGCTGTGGCCGAACTGCAGACAGGCAAGTTCGATCTGATCATCCTTGATTATGAAATGCCGGGGATGAAAGGCGACCAGATCGCCGCCTCCGTTAAGGCCCTGGCACCGCAACAGCCGATCATTATGATCACCGGCTTCGCGGAGACGTTGCGGCTCGCGGGCCATTTCCCTCTCGCTGTGGACATGGTCATCCACAAACCATTCGAGATGCAGGAACTTCGAGAAGCCGTTCAGAAGGCCGTCAACAGGTAAATCATAGGTTTCCTGACCGAGGCCGGGTTGGTTGTTGGACTGGCACTGATGGCGTTGCCTTATATCCGTGTCATCTGTGCAATCTGTGGTCAAAATCCCTCGCGGCCTGCGAACAATTTCGACTATTGCAGTGCAGCCCCCTCCATCTTGTCCGAGAAAAGTGGTGCGCGCGAGAGGACTTGAACCTATTCAGTGATTTCGTGACGGAGGGCAAGCGCGGGGTTCGCTCGATAAACACGAGGCGAAACGCATGACGGCAAAGACTGCGTTTGGCAAACTTTTGCGGCCTTACGCAACTCCTCTGTCAGGAATTGTCAGGAAAAATCGGATTCGATTGGTTACTCACTCTTAGGAACCACCTCGATTTCGTCTGCCTTCGCAACCACAGACGACGCTCCAGCGCTCGAAATCCTCACTGTTACATCCCCTTTCATGGTGATTCGTTCTCCGTCCAAATCGTAATTCCCGGACTTGCCCTCGAACGCAACACCCTTCCCGTTCACGATCTTTAACTCGGCCATAATCTCGCCGCCCGACCTTAGACGAATGAGCTTCGCTGAGAGCGGCTCCGAGATAGCAGTCCAAGGGCGGGGGTCCATTGTGACCTCGTCCACAGCCACCGTGACAGCATTTGTGCCGACAGCGATTTTTAAGATGATTCCATTCCTGGCCGTCACGCTGTTTCTACCCGCATCATGAGTCACAGGACCAGATGGATCGTGGCTGTTGATGAACTCCACAATACTCCCCTCTTGTAGCCTCAACCGCGCAATCGCTTCGCCGTGGGATTTGAGCAAATACACCACGGGCTCGAAGACCGCGAGCTTTGCGGAGCTCAAGTACATTTTGCCTTTGGGCACTTGGCCCTCAACAGCGAGCGACGCGGTGCAGAGCATGGCGACGGTACCTATGAGGGTAAGGAATACTGCATGCTTTGTTTTCATAGTCTTGTCCTTGGAAACGGCTCTTTCTGGGCCGTTGGAAACGTTCATCCTGGGGAAACTATCGTTCAGCGCCCGGCGCGCAAGGATTATTCAGGGGCTTTTTCGGTGCTTCTTCTTAAATGCTCTACCGCCGATAGGCGTATCATCGCGCTCACCTGCGGCAGCAGCGGCAGTTGAATGAACACAAGACAAGGCCATCTGCTCAATCGCAGCGGATTCCAGGTCAGCCCTTTTATTCAAAATGGCCGAAAATCATGGTGCGCGCGAGAGGACTTGAACCTCCAATCCTTTCGGAACCAGATCCTAAGTCTGGCGCGTCTGCCATTCCGCCACGCGCGCGCTCGGCCAGAACATGCCTGCGCCCAGCCAAAATCTCAAGCATGAAACCAGGTTCGAACACATCGAGGCTGGACAAATCCGCGAGGAATGGCTGAGTGGCTCAGGGCAATCGGAGAATTTCAGGCCTGAGCGTGCCCACGAACTGTTTGGGCATACGCGGGTCGAGCGAGCCAAGAAGCCATCTTTCGAGTGCCACGCGGCCATCGCAGAAACTGACGTTCGCCCGTTGTGAATGACGAAAATGAGCGTTCGGTTGATTCGTGAGGTCATCGACGTAATACCATTCCTCCAGCAGCGGGTTGTTGGGGGAGGCGGGCGGTTGCCAGGTATTGACCTGGGCGGCATCGGCAAACAACGCGGTGTCGGAAGGGCGGAAGATACGGCTCACCTTCACCGTCGGCTCGCGGGCGGCGGCCGACAAGTAAAGGTTGTAACCGTAGCCGTAAGTTGCGCCTCGGGCTTTCAATTTTAGCTGGGAAGAAAAATACTGGAACCCGGGACATAGCTCCACGCCACGGCCCTGCAAATATGGAAAAAGCGCGCCCTGGGAAGCCTCAAAGGCACGCTCGCCTTCCTGGCCGGGGCCAATCCACCCGAACCAATAAAGCTGGCCACCGTTGGTAGCAGTGCCCCCGTAGCGAAAGCAATTGCCATTGTTATCGTCCCAATACAAGTGCGCAGCCAGATTAAGCTGATGCAGGTTGCTAACGCATTTCACACGCTGCGCTGAATCCTTGGTCCGGCTCAGGGCCGGCAATAAGAGCGCGGCCAGGATAGCCAGTATGGCTGTCACAACCAGCAACTCCACCAGCGTGAACGCGGCTGAGACCTCACCTCCGGCCATTTTCTTCGGACGCTTCACATCACGGCCTTTCCGCGCGAACACGATAAAACGACCGCCATTGCAGTGGGCGACTATCCTGCAATGTCAGTGTTGTGCCGTTTCCGTCAGTAGTAGCGGACACGGCTGCCCAGGATTTAAGATCGACAGCACTTTCCAGCGTGTAAACCCAATTGGTGCGGCTCGTGAACGTGACCTGCCATTGATTGCCGTTCAGCCGGCCAACGAGATTTTGCACCGGCGGCGGGGGCACGCTCAGCAAGATGTTATCCACGATTCCATGCGCCAGTAGCGATCCGCCGTAACGCGGGTCCTGGCCGGCGTCGCTGTAGCTCTCAAGCGCAAACGCGCCGACGCGGAAATCGGTGAAGCAAGGGCAATTCGTGACGCTATGGATTGCGCCGATGGAAGTTCCGTTGGTTGTCACCATCGTGGCCAGAGTCTGGTTGCTCACGGTGTAACTCATCGTCACGTGCATCGTCGGGCCCACGGGCAATTCCATGATCGTGTAATCGTCCGAGCCGTTGTAATTGAGCGAACTGTTGGTGGACCAGAAGCTCGGCCAAACCGTCGCGGAGATATTGCCGGCTTCTGGGAAGTAGTCGAACTCGGCCAGGTTCGGCGAACTCGAACCATTGCCGCGAAAGAAGTTGGTACTCGTGGCATCCACCAGATTTAAGAAACCGAATGCCAGCTCAAACGTGGAGGGCTTTGTGACACCGGCTGCGACGTCTGTTAGTCGCAGATCGAGCGCCAGGCTGAAATCATCCGCCCGGGCGAGAAGCGTGCCCAGCGGAAGATAATAATAACTGTTGGTCCGCGATGAATCCCACGTCACGCTCAGATTGTGGTTCGCCGAATTCCACATAAATAACGTTGCGTCGCCAAACACCGCCCAGCCGCGAGTTCGTGGATCCGTCGTGAAGTCCTCTGTGATCAGCGCAGCGTTCGTGCTCACCCACGCTCCAAGTAAGAGCGTGGTGAGCAGGGAAACAATCCTGATCGTCAGCATGGGCCTGCCCATAGCAGGAGGCCTTGGCTCTCAGTTAACTTATCGCACGAGTCCGGGCGGCATAAACACCGCCGCAAAGCCGTCCACCTCGGCCTTCCCGCTTAGCACCTCCACTCGCACATAGCTGATTTCGGGGAGGTTCCCCGGTTTTCCCTCGGCATCCTGCGCCCAGGAAATGTCGTAGCCCGCTCCTCCGGCCGAGCCGAAGTAGAGGGCGCGAATCGCTTCGAGCGTCAAACCGGCAAAATCGGTTCGCGTCAGAGTGGGATCGGCCGGCGTGAAGAAATTCCCGCCGCCATCCGTGGGCAATAAATTGTCAACCGTAGGCGCCAGCGTCGCGCTAAGTTCGTAAAAAGTGACCCCGTCGCGGCTGACCGAAACTCGGCTCACCCCGTAATTGTTGCCGAAAAGCGAGCCATCAGTGGCCGGCGTTCCAATCCAGTCAAACGTAACCGGATCGAAAGCATTGGTGATGATGAAACCCGAGTTTCCAAAGATGATGAAATCGATACCGAATCGGTTGTGGGGATGATTAAGCACCGGGCGGCTGAACTTGACCGTGAGCGAGCCGCCAGCGCCGATGGACACCAATTGGCTCGGCAAATAAGGTGGATCGAACGGATCGACCGGCCCGCCGAACGTCCCAGGTGTGACGCGAGATGGTTCCCCCAACGCGGAAGTTGCATTCGTGTAACCCGGACTGAACCCGACGCCTGGGGAGTAGGAAACAACCTCCGCGGCATACTGGGCGTGGGAGGTGAGTGGAATTAAGATGCCAGCCAAAGCCAGCACGGACAGTCTAACAATGAACATACGCTGATCTTTCTCTTGTGCCCCGATACATATCGGGCACGGGTTAACCATTGAGAGACCAGCGCGGAGCCTGTTGGGCGCAGAAGGGAGGAGCGAGCGCGAGCGATTTCGCGCAGCAAGTCCGTTACTTCGCCTCGAAACAAAAAAGCCTTCAGACCCCCGCAAATCGGAGAATGAAGGCATTCAGCGAATCCCATTGCGCACTCACGCAAAGGGCTGGCCTCATCCTTCTCTTTGACGGAGAAGTTGGCCGCGAACAATTCCGACAGCACATCGCGCGCTGCCCGACGTCCACGACCGGGACGAGCACAGCCAAACCGGTATCCTGACTTCGGGCCTGAGACCTCGCTCCCGCCTTCCCGATCCCGCCTGCGGGGTCAGTGGCTCTGGGAGTTTGTAGCCCGTTACAGTGGCGCAACCGTCCCCGATTCTCACGGGGTTCCCGGACGCCTGGCTGTGGTGATGATGGACCACCTGTCCATCGCTTTTCAAAGAACAACAAACTCATACGCCTAAAACTTCTCGTTGCCAAGCGAAAACTGGCGACTAGCCGAACCATGACCCCTAGCTTGACTCGATGCGACCCTAGAGTCAGCATGAGCGAAGGATGAGCCGGCAAGCCGCTTTGACTCAGAAAAATGCCTCCGGTTGGCTCCGAGGCGGGAAGCAGTTTTCCGGTCATGTTTAGTGCGAGTGGAGGTCCATTATGAGAAATCTATCATGGCGGTTGATCTTCATGGCGGTGTTCGCCTGGGTGGGATTGTTCGGTGGAACGAGAGTCGCGTGGGCCGCCGAGGAGGAGCGTCGTGGACTCGGGGAACGGCTCGAGAACATGGAGCGGCGAATCGAGGAACTGGCCCAACGCCAGGAACAGATGATGCACCGGCTTGGTGGGGTGCCCGAACACCAGCGGCCGATGACACAGCCCGGCCCGGAGGGTTTTCGGCACCCAATGCCGCCTGTCGAGCCACGGGGCGCGGTCGTGGCCAAAGTTGCACAGGATGTGGGCGGGCTGGTGAAGCTGGCCATCCTAGTAGGCATAGTTTTCAATATCCTCCTGGCAATCTGGATCTACATGGACATTCGCAAACGTGGCGAAGGGTCGGGGATTTTTGTTGCCTTGTCGCTTCTGGCGGGCATACCTGCCGCCCTCATTTACGCGCTCGTGCGGCTCGGCGATAAGAAGACGTAGGCACGGTTGACGAGTCCAGGTCGTTTGTTCACTGCACGGCCGGAGTGCGCCCGTCCCCGGGCGCAGCAACTGCCGACCAAGCGATCGCATTGATGTGTCCGGGACGGCTCGACGTTTTTCTAAATCGCTGCGCCCGGGGACGGGCGCGCTCCTGACACCAATGCCGCCGCAACGTCAACTCGGTTTCGTAAGCGCCCTGGCGCTGGTCGTTGCCAGCATGATCGGCTCGGGCGTATTCAGCACGAGTGGCTTTCTGCTGGCTGATCTTCACAGTCCCGTCCGCGTTCTGGTCGCCTGGCTGGTCGGCGGAGTGTTGTCCATGCTCGGGGCGTTGTGCTACGGGGCTTTGGCACGGCGTTTTCCGGAATCTGGTGGCGAGTATTTGTTCCTGGCGAAGACACTCCATCCAGCCGCCGGTTATCTGGCGGGCTGGGTGTCCCTGCTGGTGGGATTTTCTGCGCCGCTGGCGGCGGTAGCGTTGGCCTGCGGCGAATATGCCAAGCCATGGCTGTCTTTTTGCCGACCCACGGTTACTGGCTCGTGCCTGCTGGTGGTGTTTGCCGCTGTTCACGCGGCCCACGTGCGGCACGGCGTCTGGGTGCAGAACTTGGCCGTACTAATCAAATTGCTGTTGATCGCCTTGCTCCTGGGCTACGCCGCCGAGCGTCTTCGGCCGCCCTCGGCCTCACCTAGTGACGCCTGGTCGCCCGCGAACTTCGCCGTGGCTCTGGTCTGGATCTCCTTCAGTTATTCGGGCTGGAACGCGGCGGCCTATATCGGCAGCGAAGTGCTTGAGCCGAAGCGGAACTTGCCGCGGGCGATGCTCTTGGGCGCTGTGCTGGTGACGGCAGTCTATCTGGGGCTGAATGCCGTATTCGTTTACGCGGCGCCGCTTGACCAACTGGCCGGCAAGCTGGAGGTTGGCCGCATCGCCGCCGAGGCACTCGGTGGTCACGCGCTGGCCAATGTTGTTACCGCGTTGATCATCCTGGCATTGGCAACGAGCCTCTCCTCAATGATGATGGCTGGGCCGCGTGTCTATGCGCGCATGGCCGACGACGGTTGCCTGCCGCGATGGTTTCGTTTTCAGGCGCACGGTCCGCCGCGCCGCGCCATCTTGTGCCAATGCGCGCTGGCACTGGTGATGCTCTGGACCTCGACTTTCCAGGGCCTGCTGACCTACATCGGTTTCACGCTCGGGCTCTGCACTGCGGCCGCAGTGGTGGGTTTGATTCGCTTGCGGCTGCGCGATGGCCGGCAACTGCCAGTGCCCGGCTGGCCCTGGGTGCCGACGGTGTTCGTGCTCGCCGTGACTGCGATCACATGTTTGACCATGGCTCGCAGGCCGGGCGAAAGCGCGGTTGGCCTGGCGACGCTGCTGCTTGGCTGGATTGCGTGGCATTTCGGCCCTGGAAAACGCGCCCGGTCAGGGTTATGGTAGCGGTATGAGGAAAGCGGCACTTTTGATGGCCGTGGACCTGGTTGCCTTTACCGCTTGCGAGAACCTTCCACCTTTTCTCGCCTTCGCAGCAGAGGATTCCTTCGCCCTCGCGCGCCAGCGCATGGTGACCGAACAGCTCGCTGGACCGGGACGTGACCTCACCAACGCGCGGGTGCTGGCGGCGATGGGAAAAGTGCCGCGCCATGAGTTCGTGCCCGAAGGCCTGCGTTCGGCGGCTTATCAGGACCGTCCGCTGCCAATCGGCCATGACCAAACGATTTCCCAGCCTTACATCGTTGCCTTCATGACCGAGCGACTCGAGCCGAAACCAACAGACCGCGTACTGGAAATCGGTACCGGCTCCGGTTATCAGGCGGCGGTGCTCGCGGAGCTTGTGGCCGAAGTGAACACGATCGAGATCATCGAGCCGCTGGCCAAAAGCGCGGAAGCCACTCTCAAACGGCTGGGCTATAAGAACGTGCGCGTCCGGGCCGGAGACGGCTATCAGGGCTGGCCCGAAGCAGCTCCCTTTGACGGGATCATCGTCACGTGCGCCCCGGACCACGTCCCGCAACCGTTGGCGGCGCAACTCAAAGAGGGCGGACGAATGATCATCCCGGTGGGCGAGTGGTACGATCAAAAGCTGTATTTGCTTCGAAAAAAGGGTGACCAGTTGGAGCAGAAGGCGGTGTTGCCGGTGCGCTTCGTGCCTATGACACGAAAGCGGCGCCCAGTGTTGGGCCGGAATTCGCCAACCTCTCCCGGCCAGGATGGGTTGCGGATGGCATCGTGCGCGGGTGCCGACAGATGCCGTAATCCAGGAATGCGCGCCGAATGGTTCGGCGCCGGGCACAGGTGATATGAACACACATACATTCACGGTTGCTCCCTCGAGAAGGGACCGGCTCGTACGCGAGCACAGTCACGACCCCTATAAAACAAAAAGCAAATTCCCCGAGCCAACGGTGTGTCCGAGTTGCAACGCCGTCTATCGGGAGGGACGTTGGCAGTGGGCAAATTCGTGGCCGGCGGACTCAAAACAGGCCCTCTGCCAGGCTTGCCAGCGAATCAAGGACGGTTACCCGGCGGGCGTGGTCACACTTCGTGGAAGTTTTGTTATGCGCCACAAAGCGGAAATCCTCAACCTGGCACGCAACCTGGAAGCCTTAGAAAAAATGCAGCATCCGCTGCATCGCCTCATGAAGACTGAAGAGCTGCCCGACTCGATTGTCCTTAGTACGACGGACATTCACCTGCCGCGGCGGATCGGCGACGCGCTGCAGCATGCTTACAAAGGCGTCCTGGAGCTTGGGTACGGTCAGGAGAGTTGCTTCGTCCGTGTGAACTGGACGCGCGACGAGTGAGCTGTACACAACGGAGCGCGTAATTTTGAATTGGCCCAATCTTTGAGACATATCGGGATGACATGAATGCAGGACCTTCCAAGGGAAAAGGCGGTGTTCTCTTCGCGGCGCTCATGCCGCACGCCCCAATCCTGATTCCTGAGGTCGGTCATGAAAGACTCCAATCGGCGGCGGCGACGGTGGCCGGGATGAAGGTTGCCGCTGCCCGGTTGACTTCGAGACAGCCTCAAGCGCTCGTTGTCATTTCTCCGCATTCGCCGCGAAGGCCCGGCGCTTTTGGTTTCTGGAGCGGTGGCCGATTGCGCGGGAGCTTTGCCCAATTCGGAGCCGCGGACACTGTGGTCGATCTGCCCAATGACCTGCGCTTGAGGGCGGAGCTGATCGTTGAGGCGCGACGAATGGGTTTGCAAACGTGGGACATCCCAGACCAGCCTCTCGATCACGGGTCCCTTGTCCCACTCTGGTATCTGGCGCAGGCCGGATGGAGCGGACCGACCGTGGTCCTGAGCCTGAACTACCCTGGTGAAGGGAGATTCATCGAACTTGGAGTCGCACTGGCTAGCGCAGCCGCCCGGCTCGAACAGCGCATTGCCGTCCTTTCTAGCGGTGATATGAGCCACCGTCTGACACCCACTGCGCCGGCCGGCTATGAGCCGCGCGCCCGCGAGTTCGACGACAAGTTTATTGCTTCGTTGCGTCGCGGCGCAAACGGGGACCTGAAATCATTTGACCCGGAACTTCAGGAGCTTGCCGGGGAAGATGTCCTGAATTCGACCCTCGTCGGGTTGGCGGCGGTGGACTGGCAAGCAACGGGGCACGAGGTCTTGAGTTACGAAGGGCCGTTCGGCGTCGGTTACGGTGTCGCAATTCTTTTCGATTCAGCCTTCGCCGACACGCAGCTCGCCGAGACGTCGCAGGAGAAGCGATGGCATCAAGAGTGGGGCGAAGCTCTGCCGCAGGTCGCTCGCGAGACCTTGAAAGCAGCGCTGTTCGAAACTGCGGAGCACTTGCCGGTCGAAGCTCAGAATTGTCTGGTGGTGAAGCGGGGCGTCTTCGTCACGATTCTTGCCCCAGGCGGCGAGCTGCGAGGTTGCGTTGGCACCCTTTATCCGAAGCACGGCAACCTGGTGGAAGAAACTCGTCATGCGGCCCGCTCCGCCGCGTTCAGCGATCGCCGATTTGCACCGGTCACAGGCGATGAGCTCTCCCGCCTGCGCCTGGAAGTGAGCGTCATCGAGCCGCCAGAAGACGTGGCCTCAGAAGACCAGCTCGATCCCGAACGCTATGGGGTCGTGGTCACGGCTGCTGATGGGCGGGAAGGTTGTCTGCTGCCGGGTTTGCCGGAGGTTCGCACCGTCGAGCAGCAGGTGGATTGCGCCCGGCGCAAGGGCGGCATCCAGCGCTGGGAGCAGGTGCGACTGCAGCGCTTCCACGCAGCAAAGTTTCGAGAAGGTGAGAGCGCTCTGCCAGGAGCAGTTATGGAGCAGCCTTGCAACGATTCCAATTACGAAGCCGACTGGTGGGTGACGCTGCCGGATGGGCGCGTCGAGTGCCAGCTTTGTCCGCGCGAGTGCAAGCTGCACGAAGGACAGCGCGGGTTTTGTTTTGTGCGCCAGCGCCTGAACCACCGCCTCGTGCTCACCACCTATGGACGCAGCAGCGGCTTTTGCATCGATCCGATGGAGAAAAAACCGCTCAACCACTTTTATCCCGGTTCCAGCGTGCTGTCCTTCGGCACGGCGGGCTGCAATCTGGGCTGCAAGTTCTGCCAGAACTGGAGTATCAGCAAAGCCAGAGAGTTCGACCGCCTGACGGATGTTGCCTCCCCGGAAACGATCGCCAGGGCCGCGCGGAAGCTCGGCTGCAGAGCTGTCGCCTTTACTTATAATGACCCGGTCATCTTCGCCGAATACGCCATTGATGTCGCGCTGGCCTGTCACGCCGTCGGCATCCAAACTGTCGCGGTCACCGCCGGTTACATGAACCCCAAACCGCGCGCGGAATTCTACCAATACATGGACGCGGCGAACGTTGACCTGAAAGGCTTCACGGAAAACTTTTATCGCAAGCTTTCCCTCGGCGCGCTCGCGCCGGTGCTCGACACCCTCGAATACCTCCATCGGGAAACCAATGTCTGGCTGGAGGTGACCTCGCTGTTGATTCCCGGCGAGAACGACGATGAAGGGCAGCTCAACTGGGCGGCGAACTGGTTCGCCGAACATCTCGGGCCGGACGTGCCCTGGCATTTCACCGCATTTCATCCGGATTTTAAAATGCTCGATAAGCCGCCGACTCCACTAACAACGTTGCAGAAGGCGCGCGCCATCGCGCTCTCCAAAGGACTCCGCTACGTTTATACCGGCAATGTGCGCAATCCCGACGGAAGCAGCACCCGTTGCCCTCAATGCCAGAGAGTGCTCGTTGAGCGGGACGGATATCAGGTTGGCACCTGGAATCTCAGGGACGGCCATTGCCGGTTCTGCGGTGGCCCGATCCCTGGGAGATTCAACGATCGGCCCGGAACCTGGGACGCGCGACGTGTGCTCGTGCGCATGAGCTGAATATCGGCCGCGGCACGTGCCGAGTGGCTGGACTGAGACCATCTCGCGTGTCAAGATGGCGGACCTATGCATGAATTTTCATCCAGGTTACGCTCGCGCCGTGAGACAATTCTCATTTCCCTTAGCGTCGGCTTCTGCTCATTGCTCGGCGCCGAGCCGGCTCGCGCCGCGCAACCCCTTGTCTATCCCCAAACCCGTCAAACGAACCAGTTAGACGATTATCACGGAACCAAAGTCACCGACTCGTATCGCTGGCTCGAGGATGACAATTCGCCCGAGACCAAGGCTTGGGTTGAGGCCCAAAACAAGGTCACGTTTGGTTATCTCGAGCAGATCCCGGAACGCAAGAGCATCAAGGAGCGGCTGACGCGACTGTGGAATTACGAACGCTACGGCGTTCCTTTCAAAGAGGGCGGCCATTATTTCTTTACGAAAAACGACGGGCTGCAAAACCAAAGCGTGCTCTACACGATGCAGTCGCTGGAAGGAACGCCGAGCGTGCTGCTGGATCCGAACAAGCTGTCCGCGGATGGCACTGCGGCTCTGAGCGGATATGCCATCACGCGGGACGGCAGTTTAATGGCCTACGGCATCGCCCGCGCTGGGTCAGACTGGCAGGAATGGAAAGTGCGCGACGTGCGCACCGCCCAGGACTTGAGCGACGATATTCAGTGGGTGAAATTCTCGAGCGCGTCCTGGACCAAGGACGGCAAAGGTTTCTTCTACAGCCGCTACGATGAGCCGAGGCCGGGAGAGCAACTCAAGGGAGTGAACTACTTCCAAAAACTGTACTGCCACGTTGTAGGCACGCCGCAATCTGGAGACCGGTTGATATATGAGCGGCCTGACCACAAAGACTGGGGTTTTGGCGGAAGCGTGACCGACGATGGCCATTACCTCATCATGCATGTGTCACAGGGAACCGACACCCGGAATCGAGTTTATTACAAAGATCTGCGAGCGCGGGAAGCAACCGTGGTTGAATTGATCGACGATTTCGATGCGCAGTATCGTTTCATTGACAATGATGGGCCGCGGTTTTGGTTTCATACCGACTTGAAGGCACCGCGTGGGCGCGTGATCGAAATTGATATCACGCAGCCAGTGCGCGCGAATTGGAAAGAATTGATCCCGCAAGCAGCCGAAACTCTGCGGAGCGCTAGTGTCCTTCACGACGAGTTCGTCCTCAATTACCTCAAGGATGCTCACAGCCAGATAAGAATCTTCTCGCTGGGTGGACAGTTGCGGCGCGACCTCGAGCTGCCCGGTATTGGCTCCGCTGCCGGTTTCGGCGGGAAACGCGCCGACACAGAGACCTTTTATTCTTTCACCAGCTTTACAACACCAGGCACAATTTATCGATATGATCTCAGGGCTCACGCGAGTTCAATCTATCGCCAGCCCAAAGTGCAATGCGACGCTTCGCATTTCGAGACTCGGCAGGTGTTCTATGCGAGCAAAGATGGGACGCGGGTGCCGATGTTTATCACGCACAGGAAGGGCCTGAAGCTGGACGGAACCAGTCCGACTCTCCTTTACGGATATGGCGGGTTCAATATCAGCATCACTCCGAGTTTTTCGGTGCCTCATCTTGTCTGGCTCGACTTAGGGGGGGTTTATGCGGTGGCGAATTTGCGCGGCGGCGGCGAATACGGTGAAGAATGGCACCAGGCGGGCATGAAGCTGAAAAAGCAAAACGTATTCGACGACTTCATCGCCGCCGCCGAATGGCTCATCGACAACCACTACACCACCCCGGCCAGGCTCGCCATCGAAGGCCGGAGCAACGGAGGGTTGCTGGTCGGCGCTTGCATCACGCAACGACCCGATTTATTCGGCGCGGCCCTGCCGGGTGTCGGCGTCATGGACATGCTGCGGTTCCACAAATTCACGATCGGTTGGGCGTGGACATCGGACTACGGTTCGGCAGATAACGCGGACGATTTCTTGGCGCTCTATCAATTTTCGCCGCTCCACCGACTGAAACCCGGTACTAAGTATCCCGCCACGCTGGTCACGACGGCCGACCACGATGATCGAGTCGTGCCGGCGCACAGCTTCAAGTTCGCCGCCCGGCTGCAGCAATGCCAGGGCGGTGAACAACCGGTGCTCATCCGGATCGAGACCCGCGCCGGCCACGGCGCCGGTAAACCAACAGCCAAAATGATCGACGAATCTGCCGATGAGCTGGCTTTTCTGGCCCATGCGCTGAAGTTCAACGCGGATGCGCTTCCTTAACCACGTCCAGGCGATCACGTTCGACGTCGGCGGCACGTTGATTCGGCCGTGGCCATCCGTAGGCCAGGTTTATGCCGAGGCGGCCGCAAGACATGGAGCAAAAAATCTTTCGCCGGCCCTCCTGAAGGAACGGTTCGTCGAAGCCTGGCGCGACCTGGAGGACTTCAATCATACTCGCGCCGAATGGGAGGCGCTGGTAGATGCAACATTCATGGGGTTGACGGCAGACCCGCCGAGTCAGACGTTTTTCCCAGAGCTGTTCGAGCATTTCGCGCGGCCGGACGCCTGGCGACTCTTTGATGATGCGCTGCCGACGCTCGAAGCCCTGGCGTGCCGAGGCGTCAAACTGGGCGTCATCTCGAACTGGGACGATCGGCTCCGCCCACTGCTGCGCGACTTGATGCTTTCACAATATTTTGAAGCTGTCGTTATTTCCTGCGAAGTAGGGTTTCCCAAGCCATCACGCGTCATTTTCGAAGATGCAGCGGAAAAACTTGGCCTGGCGCCGGGGGCGATCCTGCACGTGGGCGACAGCTTGCCACAAGATGTCGAAGGCGCTCGTTCGGCCGGTTTTGAATCTCTCCTGGTGCAGCGCGACATCCCAAGCCAGCCGGGTCAACGGATCAATTCCCTGCTCGAATTGTGCGAACCAAAATGAAAGACACAAAACCGCAGCCCACTCGGCTGGTCTTGCTGTTCGATGTCGATAACACACTGCTCGACAACGACCGCGTTACCGCCGATCTCAAGGAACACCTGGAAGCTGAAGTCGGGTCCGAGCGGGCGCAGCGATATTGGGTCATCTTCGAACAATTGCGCGCGGAGCTGGGTTACGCGGACTATCTTGGCGCCCTACAAAGGTACCGCGGCGAGTACCCGCATGAGTTGCACCTATTCACTGTTTCGAGGTTTCTTATCAATTACCCATTCGCCAGGCGGCTATACCCGAAAGCGCTCGAGGTGCTCCGCAAGGCCAGGTCGCGGGGAACAACGGCCATCCTGAGTGACGGTGACGTCGTGTTTCAGCCGCGCAAAATCGATTGTTCGGGTCTCCATGATGCCGTGAACGGCAATGTGCTCATTTACGTTCACAAAGAATTGGAACTCGCCGATGTGGAAACGCGTTTTCCCGCAGAACATTATGTGTTGGTGGATGACAAGTTGCGGATCCTCACGGCGGTCAAGAACATCTGGGGGCCACGAGTGACGACGGTATTTGTCCGGCAGGGCCATTACGCGCTCGATCCAAAGGTTCTTTCGCAGTACCCGGCCGCCGATAGGAGCATCGAGCGCATCGGCGAGCTGTTGAATTTCGACTTTAACTGGATACTCGGTCAGGGCCAGGGCTGAATCAGCGCTTACCACGGCTCATTTTGGCTCTGGTTGAGCAGCAACAGCGCTTTGATTCGAGCCGTAAGAGCGGGCCAGTTCGAGCAGAAGTTTTTCCAGTTCGCGATAGTATTCGTCCTCGGGAACCTGGCCCTTTTTTTCACGGTAAAGCAGCACGGCGCGCTCGAGGGCGTCACGACGGGCCCGCTGCTCGGTGGTCAGGTTTTGCTCCGCTTCGCTGGGGACCAAATAAAATTGTTGCGCCAACAAGCCATCGACAACGGCATCCTCTTTGGGCTTTTTGATCGCGCGCAGACCCTGGAACCAATCTGCAGGAGTCCCCAGGCCATCGCCGTTGTCGTCTAACAGCGCATGCTCGGTCGCCAACCGACCCTCGACCCGGTAGAACTCCGCTGTCCGTCGAGAAGCCGTCAGGAAGGCTTCGAGGAGCGAAACGGAGCCGTCTTTGTCGAGGTCCGACTGGGGATCGGCGATGGCCTCCGCCAGGTATAGTCCAAACCGCGTGAAATTCTGTTCGTGGCCGCTACGGGTGGCGGTGATGATGACACGGTTGGTGCCGGATAGCTTGGACAAGAACGGAGCGCTACTCGACGTGGTGTTGACAACGGCCAGCGGCCGCCGAAAAGGGCGCAGCCACAGCGCCAGCTCCGTGGCCGTAACATCTGGTCCACGGAGGTTGAACCTGGCTTCTTTGCCATCAAAGCTGCCGTGGCCGATTAACACCAGCCAAAGCGCTGCCGGGACATTTGTAGGTTCTTCCGCCAGCCTTTGCTTCAATAGGTCAAAATCGTTGGTTTGTCTGGCATTATCGAGTCCGAGGACAATCTCCTTGCACCCACCCTGCTTGCCGACTTTCTGCCAAAGCTCGGCTTGCTGAACGAAATTGCTGCCGAACTCGAACTCGCCCGCGGCACCGACCACGAGGATGAGCGTCGCGCGATCTGTGACATCGGTCTGTGTGCCAAATGCGGCGCGGCAGAGCGACAGGAAGCAGACCGCTAGGGCCCAACGCCATGAAAGTGCAACCAAGTTGTGGAAGCACAAAAACCGCAGAGACGCGATGAGCGCAGCAAAACGAATGCAACAACCCTTCTCCGCAGCGCTATACGGTAACTTGTTCACGATTCGGATTTCGGGCTCCATTCGGATTTTGGAATTCGACATTCGGATTTCTCAAGGCAGGCCTTTCCACCGCCGCAATCCCCATTCAGCCACAAAGCAAAGCAGCGCGAATGCGAAGATGGCGGGCGTGTGCCATATCGGGAAGGTCCAGGCTTCCATCACCGGAGCATGACGGCGTGGCAAGTTGCGCGCGAACGGCTCGAGTTGATTTGCGGGAATCACTTCTCCGCCTGTCTTCCGCGCGATGCTTTCGAGGAGGGCGACGTTCGGGATCAGCGACCGGAACTCTTCGGCGGCCAGGTCCGTCGTCCAACCAGCTTCGGCCGGGCCCACTTCGGCACCGGCGGCATTGGTGACATAAGCCGTGGCGTGGTAGCCGCCGGTCAGACGCGGGACATAGCTGGCCTGGTAGAGTCCCGGCTCGCTCGCCGAAGCCTCGGTCGCGAGCCGAATCGTGTTAGTCCCGGGACCGCCAGCGGCGTCGGTCATGACCGGCTGCACTTCGACAATAACCTGGGCATTGTCGAGCGGTTGGAATTTCGGGTCGCGCACGCGGACCTGCAGGTCCACCGCGCCATCGGGGGCCGCCGATGGCGGAATGGCCAGTTCCACGGGCCTTGGCACGTCGGTGACCAGCCAGCGGAGCAACTGCCGCCACGCCTTGTCCATATCATGATGCGCTTCGGGATCGTGAAGTCCCCAATGCCACAAATCGCCGATGGTCAACGCGGCGGTCCGGCCACGGCCAAAGCGTTGCGTGACGAGCGCCGGCCAACTCTTGCCGGCGGGATCAGCGACCGTGGCGATAACGCTCGCGCCGGGCTTAACTTCGTGCACGGGATTGAGCACCAGGAAGGGCGCCATGGCTTGCAGCCGCGACTTCTCCGCGGCCTCAGTGTCGCGCAACCTTGCCCATGATTGCAGCCAGCCTTCGCGCGTCAAATTCAACCGGACGGGGCCCGATGGCCAGGCCTCAGCCGGGCGATCCAGATAAACTGGCAACATGTCGCCAATTGGCGTGCGCTGATACTTGCCTTGCTGAAAGCATTCCATGCCACCGAGCATCAGAAAGCCGCCGCCGCGTTCGGACACATATCGTTGCAGCAGGGCAGCCTGGTCCGGAGTGAAAAACTCCGCTTCCAAATCATCCACGATAACGGCGTGATAGCCGTAGAGAGCCTCCGGTGTGGCCGGGAAACCGGCGCGCAACTCCAATTCATCGCGCGTATTGAGTCGGACGAGGACAGGTTGATCATAGCGTTCGGCGTCCTCCTGCGACTTGGTGTCGAAACCGCGGAAGAGTGGATTGCTGGTCTCGCCGGGGCGGCCGAGAAAATTGAATTTTGGCTCGCGCCGGGCCACGCGAATCAAACCCACCAATTGCAACTGGTCGTCCTCCTGCACTGCGCGATTGAGGAATTTGAATTCCCAGTTTGGCCGACCGGCGACATAGAGAATGCGGTAGGGTCCGCGTCCGCGGTCCACTACCAGAACGGTGCTGTTGTTGGCCAGGGTGGCTTCCTGCGTTTTTTCCGGTGCAACCTGCGCGTTGAGCTCGTCTTGCGCGCGCGCGCGAAACCGGTAGAAGCACAGGCCGGCCTTTTCCGGCCGCAATTGAAAGCGAAAGGCCAGAGTGTCGTTGTCTTTCCGAGCGCGAACGGTTTGTTCCGCCACCTTCTTGCCGGTCAGATCCAGCAACTGCGCAACAATGGCAGCGCTGCTGAATCCGGCAGCCGCCACATTCGCCTGGACAGAAACCGGCGCGTCTTCAAAGGCGGTTTGGCTGACAAGCGCCTGTTGGACGGACAAGTCCCGGATCGGTTCCTGGCTCCCAATGACCACTGGAAAGACAGGCGGAAGGCCTTGGAGATCCAGCTCGCCGCGCACGTCGGTAGCGTCACCGTCGGTCAGCACCAGAACACCGGCGAGCGGGCGGCCGCGGTACCGCTCACTGAGCGTGCGCAGGGCTGAACCGAGTGCTGAGGCGCGGCCGGCAAAATTCAACTCGCCGAAATCCTCAATGGTTTGGAGCCGGGCATCGAATGAGTAGCGGCGCACATCGAAATTTTCCTCGAGGGTTGCCTGCCAGGAAGAGCGCTGTGGATTGAGCAGATCCCGGAGCTGATCGCCCCGGCTGCGACTCTCGCCCCGGTCCCGGATCTGCAAGCCCTGGCTGTTATCGGCAATTATGGCGAAGAGGTTTGCCCCTGGCCGCGCGCGCTGCCCGGACCAAAGCGGTTCCAGAAGGCAAAGGGCCAGCGCGACGATCCCGAGAGCTTTCAGCGCCAGGCACGGCCAACGGATGTATCCGGGCAAAGCGGTTCGGTAGCTCCAGGCCAGCAAGGCAAGCGCGGCACCAATTGTGCCCACAGCCAACCACAGCCAACTCGCACCCGAAAAGAGCAACGTTGCCACGGACATCGTTCCAAGCTACCAACAGAAGCGCGAGGGGACAACAGGGCTCTTGGGCTGTTCGAGTTTCGATAAACTCCTCCTGAGAGGGACAAAGCTCGACACAAGGACTTCTGCGTTTAACGAACATGCGCGCCTCGTTTTCCGAAAAGCTGTCCAAAGACGAGACAGTGCGCCACCCACCCGAGCATCGAGGTGCCCTGCGTAAGCACTGCAAAACCAAGCGATAGAGGCACCACGAGACCCTGGAGGAAGGTTGCATCAGAAAGGCCTTGGGGCACACAGGTTGCTTCTTGCTTGGGCGTGCAGCAAGACATCAATAGCCGCGCTGCTTTGTGCGCTTTCGACGTCCCGAATTGAAAAGGCCTTCATTCGACGAAAACGTGAACATTGCCCAGATAGATCCGGCAGATCACCGTGCCCGAAAGGGCGGAGGTCAGGGCTGACTTTATGCTCGGGATCTCCAACCTTCCAAAACCTTGAGGCCATGAAGAAAGTGCGCGGCCGACTGAAATTGAGTTTCAACACGAAAGTGCTGGCCCCGGTGCTCATGACGATGGTGTTGCTGCTCGGTATTACGCTCTGGATCCTGAACTCGCGCATCACGCAGCAATTTGAGACCGAAGCCGCGCGCCGGCTGCTGATGGCTGATGAGTCCGTCCGCAAATCCCAGGAGCTCCACTCCAAAAACCTTCTGCTCCGTTACCGGAATCTTCCCAACGAGCCGCGCTATAAGGCGCAGCTTAACGAAGGGGATGCGCAACCGTTGAAACGGTGGTTCGAGGAGCTGCTGGGCGAGCGGGATCTGGACGTGATTCTGTACACGCGCATGGAAGCGCCGGACTCTCTCGCCAGCGCTAAACAGGATCCGCTCCTGCCCCTGGCCGAATTTGAAGCCGGTTGTGCCAAAGTCGTCGCCAAAGCACTTAGCGCTGAGGAAAAGGCGGACACAATCCGCGTCGGAGATCGGCTGTTCGACGTGGTTTCCGTGCCGGTGTTCGGCGTCGGCAATCATTTGATTGGAGCATTAACGCTGGGCTCGGAAATTGACGTAACCACGGCCCAGGAATTACGTGACCTGACTCAGTGCCAGATCGTCCTGTTGGCCAACCGGCAGGTGGTGGCTTCAACGGTGGCCGGGCCGGAATTGCGCCATCAATTTGTCGGCCTGTTCCAGCAGTATGCCTCAGGAGCAGTTCGCCGGGACAGCTCGGCAGGCATCCAGAAAATTCTCACCGGCGATGAACACTACTTCTGCACGGCCGGGAAATTTAGTTCGCTCGGCGGCGATGGGAATTTGGGCTACCTTCTGCTCTCCTCGTACGAGCAGCCGTTGCGAGCGTTGCATCGGATGCAGCAAACCCTGCTGGTGGTGAGCGCGGCGGGTATCCTGCTGGGCACCGCCATTGTCTGGTTCCTGATTCGCAAAGTCACCCAGCCGCTCCGGGCGCTGCGTGACAGCGCCGAGGCGGTGGGTCGTGGCGACTTTTCGCGTCGTGTCCAGGTTCAATCAAGGGACGAGTGCGGCGAGCTGGCGGACGTTTTCAATCGCATGACGGAGAACCTGAAAAGTTCACACGAGCAACTGGAGATGACGGTCGAGACCCTCAAGACCACGCAGGCGCAGTTGATTCAGAGCGAGAAACTCTCCGGCATCGGCGAGTTCGTCGCGGGTGTGGCGCACGAGTTGAACAATCCGCTCACTTCGGTCATGGGATTTTCCGAGTTGCTCAAAAAGGCCGACGGCGACCCGCAACACCAGCGTTTCCTGGAGATGATTCATAAGAGCGCGCTCCGGTGCCAGAAGATCGTGCAGAGCCTGCTCAGTTTCGCGCGCCGGCACCAACCGGAGCGCAAACTCTCCAGTCTCAATGAACTGGTGGAAGGCGCCTTGGAGATTCTTCAGTATCAAATGCGCACCAGCAATATCGAGGTCATCACCCGGCTGGATCCGGAATTGCCGCGAGTCATGGTTGATCCGCACCAGGTGCAGCAGGTGTTTCTCAACATCGTCAATAACGCGCGCCAGGCGATCGAAGCCCATCGGCCCAGCGGCTATGTGCGTATCGTCAGCGAACGCCAGGGCAGTCGCGCTCGAGTCACCTTCCAGGACAACGGTCCGGGCATCCCTGAGAGCAACTTGTCGAAAGTGTTCGATCCTTTCTTTACGACCAAGGAGGTGGGGAAGGGAACGGGGCTGGGTCTGAGCCTGTGCTACGGCATCATCCATGAGCATGGGGGCGTCATTTCAGCCCGCAGCAAGCCCGGCGAGGGCGCGACGTTCATCGTTGAGCTTCCGCTGGCGACCGACGTGGCAATCCAGGATGAGCCACGCGAGGAGGCGCCGGCAGTGGCGCCGCCGGATACCTGGAGTGAAGGCACGGGCAAGAAAGTGCTCGTGATTGATGACGAGGAAACCATCCTGCACATGGTGCGTGAGGCGCTCATCGGCCACGGTTACGAAGTCGATGTCGCCCAGGACGGCGAAACTGCGTTGCGGTGCCTCAGTCAAACCCCCTACGACTTGACCTTGTGTGACTGGAAAATGCCTGGCCTTAACGGACAGCAAGTCTATGAACGACTCCGCGTCACCAATCCAAAGCTCTGCGAGAGGATGATCTTCCTCACCGGCGACGTCGTCAACGATAAGACCCAGCGCTTCCTCCAGGAGTCCAAGCGGGTTTGCCTGACAAAGCCATTCTCGCTGGCAGAATTCCGCGAGGTCATCGGCAAAGCGCTGGCAGAGTAAGCAACCTGCTAGCGTGACGAGCCTGTACCCTGCGCCGATTTCAACTGCGGAGGCGCGGGGGCGAACAGCTTGAAGCTCAGTCCCTGCGAAGTCGCGCTACCCCCATAGACCGTGAAGTAAAAGTACTTCGCGATTTTGTCGAACGACGGCAGCAGCGAGAAATCGAACCACTCCCGAAACATTGCGGTCGGGTTTGGCAACCCCATGGCGCCCGGCATCGAGGCAAACGGGGAGGCGTTCGTGTTGGTGCCGGGATCTTTTTTCAGCAGCTCGAGGGCGACACGCATGCTTTCTGTCTGATTCCGAAAACCGAAGAGCGTGGCGCCCGGACCGGTGACCTTTTGGGCCGCCGCAGTCAGGCCGGCGGTTTCACGTAGAGATTTTCCCTGACTTTCGGAGCTGCGCAGGTATTCTTCGAGCAGCGAGGCGTCGGTGGAAATGGCAACATAACCGCCGCTGGCTGCAAAATTGAGCGTGCGCGGTGGGGCCGGGCTCGCCCCAGCCGGCATCGGCAACGGCAGCGTCGGCGCCGGCAAACTGACAATCTTTCGGCCCAGAAACTCCCGTTCGGTCGCTTTTCCACTTTGTTGATTGAGGAAGCCGAGGATGCTTTTCAGGGACGCCGCTAATTGCTCGGAGTTGGGCGAGCCGAGCAGGTACAATGACGGAGGCGAACGCAGTTCCGCCACGGAAGCGCCACGAGGGCGCTTTTCATAAGTCATTTCGTCGTCACCCAGGTTCGCAATCAGGCTCGTTTTGACATCGAAACCAGGGTCCTTTTCCTTCGCAGCGGCGTTGGCGGCGTCGAGCAGGCGATTCAAGCCCTCCGCCAAGTCCGGCGAAATATCACCCAGCATCTTCTCGAGCGTGGCCCAGGCCTTTTTGGCATCGACGCGCGAGCGCTGGAATTTCACCGCGTCCGCCGGCACGAACGGCGGCGGATTCGCTTCTTTGGATTCGCCGGCCAGAATCTTGAACAAGCCCTGGCGGCTGGATTCCGGTACCGTGATGAAGAGCTCTAAGAGGGCTCCCTCAGGTGAGCTCTGGAAGCTGAACGCGATCGTTTTCAGGCTCGCGAGCCCGGTCGCCGCCAGGACTTTCTCCGCGCTCACATCCCCAAAGGGACTTGGAGCATCGGACGATTTCTTCTCGGAGGCCTGGCGGGTGATGAGCTCGACGAATGCCTTCAGATTGACCCAGCCATACAGAGGCGATCCTCGGAATAGAGACTGATGATTTGCGTCGTAAGCGGCCAGGTCGCCTAATGACGGCAAAGCGCCACCTTTCAAATGCGTGACGATCTTTTCGACCGGTTTGGTTGAGTTGGCGATGATCAGGAGCGACTCTGCCTGGCCGATCACCAGTTCACGTCGCGCCGGGCTCTTTTTCGGTTCGCTTTCAGCACTTAGTTCCTGGACCTGGGGCCGTTGCGGCAGGAGTTTTCGAAGCGTCTTCGGCATATCATTGCTGGATACCGTCAGAACCGAAAACTCGAAGTCACGGATCTTTTCGGTCTTCAGCGACTTGTCCGCCTCCACCCATTTCTTGCGCAGGTCGGCCAGGTTGCTTTTGAGCTTGCCGCTCTGGCCTCGCGTATCTACCAGGAGCAACAAGCCGGGCGGTTGGTCCTCCTTATCCGCCGAGCCGTTGAGCGTCACGGCAAACGTAACCTGGCCCTGTAACAGTGAAAGATAATCATCGAAATGAATCTGGAGTTCTCCTTCGAGAGGTTTGACGAAATCATCGGTCCACTTGGCCAGGAATTTCTCTTTGAAGGGTCTCATGGCCGGATCGTTCCAGAGCTGGCTTTGAGGGGAAGCCTTGTAAATCTCGCGAAGCCTCGAAAAATCCGGTACCGTCACCAGGAGCAGCGTATCATCCGGCAGCAGCTTTTCGGGAGAAGGAACCGCCCCATTGCTGCGGAACGCCGCGCAAACAATTGCCGCGCCAACCATTAGAGCGCGTCTTAGTATTGTAGGAGCCGACGTAAGGAGGCTCTGATCAATTCTAAAATCCCTTGAAATTTGAGCCTCCTTACGTCTGCTCCTACACGGATTTTGATTTCCCAAACACGCTCTTAGGGAAGTACAGGACCACCAGCATTCGCCTCGCGAGTTTGTGGTATTCATTGTTGCCCGCATAAAGGTTTAGGCGATTAACTCAGGTCATACCCTGGCGATTCGACGGCGTAAAGCTGCCCGCTTGCGCTCCGGCAACGAATCACTCGTCCGCCACGGCCTGTCGCGTATGGCTGGGCGGCTGCAGGTAGCGATAAGGATTGCTCGGGTTGTCGTTCGAATAGGCGAAGGCGTCGCGGTGCTCGAGGAAAAATTTGACCGCTTCAACGGGAATCGCGAACCCCAGGCCCTCGCCGAAAGTGATTTTCATGTTCGTGACGCCAATGACTTCGCCGCTCAAGTTGAAGAGCGGGCCGCCGCTGTTGCCCGGATTGATCTGTGCGGTCGTTTGCAGGTAAAGCTCGCCCTGTAATTGACGAGTTTTGGTGCTCAGAATCCCTTCGGTTACCGTGCGCTCCAACCCCAGCGGGCTGCCAACAGCGAATACCCGTTCTCCCACCGCCAGTGCGTCGGCATTGCCCATCGACACGTATTTGAACTTCGGCGCGTCCTTGTCCTCGATTTTCAGCAACCCAATGTCCTCGAACTTATTGATGGCAACAATGCGCACCTGCTTGTAGCTCTTCCTCTCCAACTGCCCATTGCGTTGGTGATACACCTCGATCGAAATCTGGGTTTCTCCTTCGATCACGTGAAAATTGGTAATCAGGAATCCGTCTTCATTGATAAAGAAGCCTGAGCCGAGGCCGCTTGGGGTGCGAACCTGAACCACTGCCTCGCCGATCTCATTGACCAGGTCGCGCACATTGCGAACCGGCGCGGCTTTGGTTGGGGCGGCGTAAAATCCGGATTTGGATTCGACTGACTCGCGCTTTTCAGCAGGCGCCGACAGTTTCACCGGGGCCTTAGAGGACAATTCGGCGTCATCCGATTTTGATATGCGGGTAATCTGATTTCGGGGAATGACGAGTACAGTGTAACCGATGTCCACTGCGACCTGGTCGCGCTTTTCCGACAGGATTTTTCCAGTGACGGCGGCTTTCTCCTTGAGTTGAATCGTGTCCGCGAGCGCCATCGGCAGCACGCAACCGACCAGCACCCACGCCCCAAAACTCTTTCGTACCATGGCCTTCATCATATCAAAGCCATGCGCGATTGACAAGCCAGGAACAGCGGCTTGAGGCTAGCTTTTCTTCCCCGAGCTCGCCGTTTGCATCCCTTTGCGCCTGCTCCACATCCGCTTCGCGCGCTCCCAGTCTCCCGGGGTATTCACATTACGCAGTTGAGGGGCCCAGGCGTGGGGCAGTCTAAGCTTGCTCCCCTTCAATGCCGCCGCCAACGCTTGCAGCGAAAAATCCCTGCGCTCGATCTGTGCTTCTACGGCTGCCAGGCCTCCCCGCAGCAGCAGGAATGGAAAACCAACACGTCCACGGTGGACAACGAACCATGCCGCCGGTGCGGCTTGGAATTGCCGCACCAGCCGGCGCAGCAGTTGACCGCTCACGAAAGGCGCATCGCAGGCCAGGAATAGCACCGCTTCTTTGCGAGTGGTCAGCAGGGCGGTGTACACTCCCGCGAGTGGACCACACCGCGCCACCCGATCGCGCCGAATAACGCGCACCGGCCAGCCCGTGGACCAGGCGGTTGCTCGGATCTGTCCGAGCATGGTTTTTCGGCCGAGTCGGAGCCGAGCTTTGTCGCGGCCCATTCGCCGGCTTAGCCCGCCGGCCAGTATGCAAATCTCGAGGCGAGGACTCAGAGTGTGTCTCAGAATTGTAGGAGCCGACGTGAGGCTCAATTTTCAAGGGATTTCAGAAATAATCAGAGCCTCCTTACGTCGGCTCCTACAATTGGAGCAATTTTCAAACACGCTCTCAGCGGTTCCGGCATGGACATTCTTTGCCGACTTGGTCAAGCAGGCAGTAGGGCCGGGCGCTACTTGATTTTGCCGAGCGTCTGATAGATCCACATCAGCGCCGTGTTCATCATTTGCTCGCCGGCGCCGACTGCCACCGGTGAGACCTGATTGTCAGCGCCGTAACCGCCTTCCGACACGGCCTCGATAGTCGGGAAGTATTGGTGGTAGCCATTGCAATATCCGAAGAAAAAGAGTTGCTTCACCCGGGCGCGCTCTTTGAGACGGATTGAATGGTTGCTGAAGAATTCACCCGAAGCGCCAACGAGCGCGATGTCGCCGTTAAGCAAGGCCACAGTGAGCCGCGGCCGGACGCCATCAGCATACTCGTCAATGAAATTCGGCACAAGTTCGGGGAAAAAGGCGTGGGAGAAGGCGGCTTTGACGCGCGGATCGGACATGTCGGTGCGCGAGCTGAATTTGAAGCGATCTTCCTTCACGACCAGCGAAGGCTTCGCCACTTCGGTGGGCTTCAGGCTCGAGGCCAGCTTGATCACCTCGCGGCCCAGAGCCGGGCCAAATGCCTGGTAACCCGAGTTGGTCCCGGCGTTGACGGATTGATCGCCGGCGGCCCCCTGCATGAAGATGGCCGTGCCCCCCATTTCTTTCTCCACCGTTTCCTTCATCGCGCCGACGTAGTCTGCCGAAAACTTCAAGGTCTGCGCGGGGATCATCGTCGGGTGCGCGGTGAAATTGACCACAATGGCCAGCGGTTTGCCCGAGGCATCGTCAAAACGCATGACCTCGAGGTCGCGGTCGCTGGGCTTGGGCTCGAACTTCGTATGGCGATTGCGATTGAATCCCTCAAGCCGGACCGAACCTGTCGCCATCCTTGCCGGCACCAGCTTGCTATTGGCCTCGATGATTGCGCCCGCAATCCCGTCTTCCATTTCCTTGTAATAGCGAAGTGACGCGTCGAATTTTCCCTTGCCCTTTCCCGGTTCGTCAGTCAGTTCTAGCACCGGACCGTGATGCGTGTGCGAGCCGGCGATAAATGAATAATCGATGCCCGCCTCGGCCTTGATGCGTTGGCGAATGTTCTGCAGCGATTTTTCCGCCGGCGACCGGCCAAGGTCCAACCCCACGATGGCAAGTTTGTTGGTTCCCGCCTGAATGACCACCGCAGCCGCATAAAGCGGGTCGAGCATGCCGCCGGAAAGCGCGTCGTGGCGCGCGCCGTATCCCCACATTGGCACAGATTCTTTCGGCGTAACCTCCCGGCGGGCGGCGCCGGCCTTGAAGACTTCCGTTGGTTCCTGAGTTTGGCCAAGAGAGCCGAATGCGAAGCAGGCGGCCAACAAGCATGAGCTGCGAGCAGAAAAGTTCACGCGCGCCACTCTGTACGCCGCGAGTAGCAGCGTCAACTTTTTCTTGCTCCATATCGGCGCGGCGTGTAGGGAAAAGGACATGCTTGAAAAATTTAACCCCCGAAGCGGTTCCCTCACCCGACGTCAGTTTCTCTATTACTCCGCCCTGGCCGCCGGCGCGACAGCGCTAGGCGCCACCAAAGCGACGCCGCGCAAGCTTGGTTCGGGCGACAAGTTGCGCATCGCGGCCGTCGGCGGCGGTGGCAAAGGCGCAAGTGACATCGAATGCTGCGCCACCGAGGAAATTGTTGCCATCGCGGACGCGGACGAGTCGCAAGCCGCCGGCTCGCTCAAGCGCTGTCCCAATGCGAAGTTCTATTTCGACTGGCGGGAGATGCTCGAAAAAGAGGAGAAGAATATCGATGCCGTCATGGTTTCAACCCCCGATCACCTGCACGCGATTGTTGCTTCGGCGGCGATCAAAATGGGCAAGCACGTTTACTGTCAAAAGCCCTTGACGCGGACCGTACACGAGGCGCGGCATCTTAGGAAGCTGGCAAAGGAGTACGGCGTTGTGACCCAAATGGGCAACCAAGGCAGTTCCGAAGAGGGATTGCGCCGAGCCGTCGAGGTGGTGCAAGCGGGCGTTATCGGCCCCATCCGCCAAATCCACGTTTGGACCAATCGTCCGATTTGGCCGCAAGGCATCAGGCGGCCTGAAGGCGAGGACCCAGTATCGGAGAATTTCAAGTGGGACTTGTGGCTGGGTCCGGCACCTGTGCGACCCTTTAAGAAAGGAGTCTATCATCCCTTCGCCTGGCGAGGCTGGTTCGACTTTGGCACCGGCGCCCTGGGCGACATGGCGTGCCACACTGCCAACATGCCGTTCAGGGCCGCCAAACTCGGCTACCCGCGTCTGGTGGAACTGCTCGACCATTCTGAACTGAACCCGGACACGTTCCCTAAGACTTCAAAGATTCGATTTGTCTTTCCGGCTCGCGAGCATCTGCCTGAGACGGAATTCTTTTGGTACGACGGCAATCCCGAAGACAAATCGGTGCCACCACTCCGCCCGCCGCAGGATGCCACCAAAGCGATCAGGGATTTGCAGGAACACGTGCCGAGCAGTGGCTGCCTGTTGCTCGGGGAAAAAGGCGAGCTCTTCTCGCCTGACGACTATGGCGCCCGGTTTTTTGTTAAGATGAAGGATGAAAAGGATCTGGTGGACGGGAAGAACCATGAAGCTGTCAGGGCCATACCGCAAACGATCCCCCGCAACCATCATTCAGGCGGAGGCGATCCCAAACAGCACATGGAATGGATCGCCGGCTGCAAAGGCGGCCCGGTCCCCTACTCCAATTTCGACATCGCGGCCTATCTCACCGAGATTATTCTCCTGGGCTGCGTCGCGCTGCGCGCCGGCAAGAAACTCGAATGGGACGGTCCGAATATGCGTGCCACCAACGCGCCGGAAGCCGCCCAGTTCGTCCAGAGCGAGTATCGCACGGGCTGGAACCTATAACGCCACCGAGCCGAATCCCGTTACCTGCCCAAAAACCGGTCAAACTCGCCGCCGAACAGCGCGTGCACATCGCGCTCGATCTCATCGCGAGTGACTTGCCAACCTGTCTGGGCCAGCGCTGAATATTTATCCACCAGAACCTGGGCGATGATGCGGCGCGAGTGCTGCCATTTGTAAACGATTTGGTCCAGGACCCGCGCGTCGGAATGTTGCGGGGTGAAGCTCAACCCGAGCAATTCAATGCGCAGTCGCGTGATCTCGTCGATCAGGTAGGGCACGTTCGTGAACCACCAGCAGCCGAAGATGTGCAGGTTTCGGAATTTTCGCGCCAGGACGCACAATTCGTGCTGGTTCTCGCGCGCCAGCACTGTTGTCAGGAACTTGTTCTCCGGAAACGCGGCACAGAGGTTCTGCAAGGCCGTCAGGTTGCTCAGGCCCACGCCGTCGCCCGCCAGCTTCAAATGGGGATTGACCGCGCGCTTGGCTCCGAGCATCACGGCAAAGGGCAAACTGTGCTCTCGGCAATGAGGCAGGACGGCTTTCTCGATGAGCTGAGTGGTCATGTTCCTTCCCGGAAACTCGAAATCCGGAGGCAGAGACACCATCAAGTAGTGCGCCTTAATTTTCTTGGTCCAATCCGACAGAAAACGGCGCACTTCGTCGAAGGTTTTTTGGGGCGGAACTTCGGCTTCCACCCGATAACCCCAGCGAGCGAGCCGCGGTGCGGTCTCCGGCCAGAACACCAGCAAAGGATCGATGCGTAGCGCCGCGGCAAAACGGTCGTCCCGGGAAAAGCCTTTCTCCCAAATCGGCCGCTCCAGGTCGTCGAAGGGCGAGTTGGTCATGTAGATTCTTTTCACGCCCGCCAGTTCCATGCAGCGAGTGATGTGTTGCGCGGCGGTCTGTCCGGCAAACCATTTTCGCAAAGCAGTCAAATCCCGCTTCTTTACATCCAATCCGAACGCATGCAGTGTGGCAAGCACGCCGCGGCACGCCTCGGATACCGGCGAATTCTGCAGGAACAACGTCTCCCAAATCAGGTCAGCCTGAGCGGTCTTGGACATCGCCCAGAACTTGTCAGGCGCGAGGTCGAGAAATCGCCACGATTCTGCGACCAGGTAATGATACACCAGCAGGTCGTCAATTCCCCAGAGGAGCAACTGCTGAAAAGCGGAGTCATAAAGATGCGTGTGGATGTCCACAATCGGAGTGGACAGCACAATCTGCTCGACTTGCCTGGCGAAGGGAACGCGGCTCGTTTCCGCAAGAACTGTTTTCATCCCGGCCAACCTAAGGAAACAATCCAGTGGCGGCAAGGTACACCACGTGATACATAGATTCGATGTTTGGCGCCGCCAAAAAAAACGAGCCCGCCGCTGTGAATGTGCCCGGGCCGTTCGGCCGCTTCTATTTGCAGGAGCTCATCAACAGCGGCGGCATGGCGGATATTTGGCTCGCAACTGATGGCAACGGGAAGGCCTATGCCTTGCGCCGCCTCCATCAGCGGCTGCGATTCAATCTGCTGGCGCGCCGCCGTTTTGTGCGCGGCGCCGAAATCCTTTCACACATTCACGACCACGACTGCGTCATCGGCTACGTCGAGCACGGCAAGATCGAAGGCCAGCTCTATCTGTTGATGGAATATGTCGAGGGAGAGAACCTGAAAGATCTCTACGCGCGCCACGATCCCGTCCTGGTGGAGAACGTGGCCCAAATCCTGATCGACATGTCAATGGGCCTGGAGCACGTGCATGAGAGCGGCTACATGCACCTGGATTTCAAACCGGAAAACGTCCTGGTGACCCGCAACGGACACGTGCGGCTGGTGGATTTCGACCTCGCACAGCAGATCCCGGAGAAGCCGATGAAGATGTCGAAAAAAAATCCCGGCACCCCGGCTTATATGGCGCCCGAACAGTTGCTCGGACAGCCGATCTCGCATCGCGTCGATATTTTTTCCTTCGGAGTGGCTGCCTACGAACTGTTGACGAACCAAAAACCGTTTCCCGGGGAGACGCCGGCGCAGATTTTGCAAAAACAGCTCAACCGCTCGGATTTCGCGGCGCCACGCCAGTACAATCCCGACCTGCCCGTCAGTTTGGAGAAAGTCATCCTGCGCTGCCTGGAAACCGAGCCGGAGAGGCGCCACCCGTTCATTGGCGTCATGGTCCGCGAATTGCAGGCGGCGCTATACGTTTCGTGATGGGGCAGACCTTGACATTGTGGTACGGGGCGAACGCAGAAATCCAGCAGGCACCGGTCCATCCTTTCCTGCTACCCGGTGTAATTCGTCGTGGCATGATATGTGAAGCGGTGCGAAATTCTCCACCAACCGCAGGCCGCCGCGGCTCTTGAATCGCAGGTGGTGGAATTCCAAATCCCCACGTTGGACGGGTCGATTACACCGAGCACACCGGTGTCCATATCGTTCCAAAACCTGCAATTCCATCTCGGCAGTCAGGTGCGATGAGTAAATGACAAGGTCTTTGCGGACTGTACGCTTCCTCCGAGGCACGATCCCAACGTCCGGCTTCGAACTGAGCGGTGCGTCGCGGTGAAACAAATCAATGGCTGAGACAAGAATGGGATGCGCCACGGTGATGAGCTTTTTTAAGCGAGGACCAAGAATTTTCGGGAGTGCAGAGAGAGGTTTGTCAAAGTTGAAGGTGTAACGCAATTCCACCGTCTGGTCATCCTCACGATAACAAAAAGGCTTGGGACAGACTTTCCTCAGGCGACGCAGTTTCAACCTCAGTGCGTCGCGCACGTCTGGATAGACCACCGCAATCCTCTGAATGTTGCATCGCACTTGGAGGAGCCAGATGTGGTTCCCGCTCTCCGGTCGGAGCGGTTTGTAGTTCAAGCAATAGTTGAATTGGTTTCTTTCAAGTCCAGTCTGCTGCCTGTCCCAAGCGTTGAACAAGATCATGTCCGTTTTGGAGCCGTGGCGGAAGGCGTTGCGGGACCAAACGAGACGCTCCGCCACTGCGGTCGGCAATGCAGCAGAAATCTGCTCCGCCATTTTCAAGTAAATCGGCGTTAATCGCCGTGGGCTATAAATCATTATCGAGGGAGCCGAATGGATAGCTCCTGTCGGACCACACGCAGCCAGGCTGTTCGTAGTCGATGCAAGTTACAACTTCAGGTTGCCGGTGCACACAACGGCACGGCCCTCCTGTGACATCCCGCGTCCCTATTACAAGTGCTGACAAGAGTAGATAATCCAACCTAACAGGACGCCGAGCATGATAGCTTTGATGGTCATCCAAATTGAGAGCTTTGGAAAGCGCATATTGCCTGCTAAATGCGGCGAGGTCTCATGCCATGAGGAAGCATCGGTCGAATTTCGTTCAAAAACCCTTCGCATCTGGCGGGCTGGTTCGGCGATGCACTGGAATAAGGACTTGCCGATATTGTCCCACCGTTGAAACAATGTGAACTGGCGCTTGCTCGGGCATCGGCACGCTGGACCAGTGAGGCGACACCAACAATCTCGTGAACGTCGTTCAAGCCGCCGTTGCAGAAGTGGCGCGGGGCTGGAACGAAGGCTTGCACGCCGATCAATGACGTCGCCTGCTGCTTTCGAACGCAGTGGACACAAACGTTGCCTTTCCCGTGACGAAAAATCCTAGCCGCGTTACTTTGCGACTCTTAATTTTTTTGAGTTTGTGGCCCGTCGTTAGGGGCAGGGGGCGCTCCTTACGTTTTCGATCGCGCTCCCGGTTCAAATAGGCCCGAATTTTTTCTTCGCCCAGGGTCAAAATTTTGGAGTTCTTCATTGGGAGGAGCGCTAGGTGGGAAGCGAGCTGGTGTCGGTTCTCTATTTGACCTGCTTGCGCCGAGAATCGACGGCTTTGCGGTCGGGTTTGTTCGACGACGAGCATGAGCGATAGTCGATCAGGAGCAGGACAGCGTCAAGAGCGATTGCGCACAGCGTCTGTGTTGTTGAGATATTGCGCCACTGATGGAACAGTGAGGGTGACACTCGGTTAATGGTCAAGATCAGCAAGGAGGTGCGAGTGGCGCCGGTCAGCAAGTCTCGGAAGAACCGCTAAGCCGCCAACATTTGAAAAGGAGAAGCCCGAGCGAGAAAACGAGGTGCTGGCGACCGCTGACGCCATGTCTTGAACCCTCACAGTTTTCCATGACTGGGTTGTGTTGCATTTCAAATCATTGAAGCTTTGGATATTCAAGCTCAAGCGACGTTGTGTACCAAGCTAAGGAGTCCAGGCGGGAAACCGCGCAATGAGGGGTGAGTGAGTCGACTTTGCGAGAACGCATTTCCCGTGGCCGGGGCCAGCCTTGACAGTGCTCGGCTGAACCACCAGCTTTCGGGCAGATGAAACCCGTTGACGGCCCGCAGCAACCACGTCTTCGCCCCGCAGCGGTTCTGGCCAGCATTTGTGTTGGCATTTTGCTCCTCTTGGTCGTGCCGAGCGGCGAAGTGGCCGAAGGGTCGGCAAGCAATTCGTCGGAGAAAAATCCAACATTGCTGATTCCAGAGCGGGTCTTTGACGCAGTGGACGGCGCGGTGCACGAAGGCTGGATGGTGTTGGTCACCGGACAAAAGATCACGGCCGCTGGACCCAAGGCAGAAGTGAAGCCGCCTGCCAATGCGGTGACGATTCAGTTGCCGGGCATGACGCTGCTGCCGGGTCTGATGGACATTCACTCGCACATTTTCCTCCACCCGTACAACGAGGCGCTCTGGAACGATCAAGTGCTCAAGGAACCAGTGGCGTATCGCGCCGTCGAAGCGGTCAATCATGTTAAGGCGACACTGATGGCCGGATTCACTTTGCTGCGCGACCTGGGCACGGAGGGAGCGGGATTTTCGGACTTGGCAATCAAACGCGCGATCGATGAGGGCCTCATCCCCGGGCCGCGCCTGCTAACGGCGACCAAAGCCATTGTCGCGACGGCAAGCTACGGTCCCGGCCCGCTCGGCTTCGCTGAAAATGTGATCCTGCCAAAGGGCGCGCAGGAAGCCAGTGGCGTGCCCGAGATTCTCAAGGCAGTGCGAGAACAGGCGGGCGCAGGCGCGGATTGGATTAAGGTTTATGCTGATTTTGGGCGTGGTCCCCAGGGCAAAGAAGTGCCGACGTTCAGCAGCACGGAACTGAAAGCTCTGGTCGAAGAAGCCCATTCGGCGGGCCGGCCAGTGGCTGCTCATGCAATGACGCCTGAGGGGATGCGCCGCGCCATCCTGGCTGGGGTAGATACCGTCGAGCATGGCTACTTCGGCACCGAAGAAGTCTTCAAGCTCATGGCCAGCAAGGGCGTGGCCTTTCTGCCAACGCTTACTGCAACTGAGGCTTACGCTGAGTACTTCAATGGATACAAACCCGGCCAAAGCCCAATGCCGCCGCAATTGGAGCGGGCACTGGAAGCATTCCGGCTCGCCTTGAAGAATAAAGTGATCATTGGGGTGGGCAGCGACGTGGGGGTTTTTGCCCACGGCACGAATTATCGCGAACTGGAATGGATGGTGCGCGGAGGTATGTCGCCGGCACAGGCGCTGCTCGCGGCCACGGCAGTGAGCGCGAAAATCGTGCGGATGGAGGACAGGCTCGGCCGTATTCAGCGCGACATGCTGGCCGACCTCATCGCTGTGTCAGGCGATCCCACCAGGGACATTGAGGCGCTGCGCAGCGTTACCCTGGTGATGAAGGATGGAGTGATTTATAAACGTCCCTGAGCATGCAGTTGGTCCGGGACATTTACGCCACGAAGGCCGCCGCGGGTCAGCCGGTAATCTCCTTCGAGTTTTTCCCGCCGAAAACCCCGGAAGGCGACCGGGCCCTTCTGGAAAAAACGCTGCCCGCTTTGCTGAAGACGAGGCCCGATTACTGCTCCGTCACGTATGGCGCCGGCGGCAGCACCCGCGACAAGACTCTGATGATCGTTGAGCGCATTCAGCGCGAGCACGGACTGACTGCTGTCGCCCATTTGACCTGCGTCTGCGCCACACAGGAGCAGATTCGCGGGCTCCTCGGTCAAATTCGCGCTTTGGGTGTTCGCAACGTTTTGGCCCTGCGGGGGGATCCGCCCGAAGGCGGCCAGTTCCAGCTCACCCCCGGCGGGTTTGAATACGCCAGCCAACTGGTCAAGTTCATTCGCGGAATGAACGATTTCTGCATCGGCGTCGCCGGTTTCCCGGAAGGCCACATCGCGTGCAAGGAGGGGAGGCTCGCCGACTGGCGGCATCTGCGGGAAAAAATCGACGCCGGCGCCGATTTCGTCATCACCCAATTGTTCTTCGACAACGCGTATTTCTACGAGTTCCGTGAGCATATGCAACGCCAGCACGGAGTCAGAGTGCCGCTGGTTCCCGGCATCATCCCGATCCTCAGCGCCTCGCAAATCCAGCGTTTCACCGCCTTGTGTGGCGCGCGCATTCCGCCAACACTGGCTACCAAGCTCGCTGAGCTGGGAAATAACGACGCGGCCGTGGCGGAATTCGGGATCGAATACGCCACCAACCAGTGCCGGGACCTGCTCAAAGCGGGCGTCCCCGGTATCCACTTCTACACGCTGAACAAAGCGCCTTCAACGGTGCGGATTCTAAAGGACCTGGGATTGGCGTGAATGGCAATCATCCCCCGAGCGAACTCGGATCGCTCACATCGCCTTTGTTGAACTCGACGTACTTTTCGGTGAGGTCGGCAGCGTAGATGACCGCGCTGGACTTGCCCAGATTCAAACGGATGTGCAGATCGAACTCCCGCGCGGCGACGGCCGCACAGAGTTCCTTGAAGCTGGCCTTCGTCGGTTGGCCGCGCCGCAAACTCCACAGAACTCTGTTGCTGGCCGGCGCGCTATAACCGATGTCCACTTTTTCTTCGACCACCCGGGCGGCGCTGTAACCGAGCGCGTCGATGATGCGGCCCCAATTCGGGTCCCCGCCGTGCCAACTGGTCTTGACCAGCGCGCTGTTCGCCACCGCGCGCGCCGCCGCATCCGCCTCAGCAAATGACTTCCCTCCACTCACCCGCACGGTGACAAACCGCGAGACACCTTCGCCGTCGCGGACAATCATTTTGGCCAGCTCCAAACAGACAAAGTTCAACGCCGCCTGAAAAATCCCAAACTGTTTTGGTTTCCGACTTTTGACTTTTGACTTCTGACTTGCCGCTCCGTTTGCGAGCACCAGCACCGTATCGTTCGTGCTCATGTCGCCATCGACGGTGATCCGATTGAAGCTGCGGGCGACGGCTTCGCCCAGTGCGCTTTGCAGAGCCGATCTCTCGACGGCCGCATCCGTCGTGAGGAAGCAAAGCATGGTGGCGTGGGGCATCGCCGCAGGACGCCGGCCCCCGGAGCTCATGCCGGGTTGAATCATGCCCGCTCCTTTGCAAATCCCTCCGAGGCGCACCTTCTCACCGTCCAGCTTGAACTCGACGGCGCTCTGTTTTGGGCGCGTGTCGCTCGTCATAATCGCTTCGGCTGCGTGCGCAGCATGTTTCGGTGTCGCGCCCAGCATCGCGGCGGCTTCGATGATGCCAGCGCGGACCTCGTCCATCGGCAGCGGGACTCCGATTCGGCCCGTGGACCCAACCAGCGCCGAGCCGCTTGGGAGTCTGAGCGCTCGCTCGGTAAAGCGGACCATCTCCACTGCATCGCGAAACCCTTGGTGGCCGGTACAGGCGTTGGCATTGCCGGAATTGACCACGATCGCCCGCACGCGGCCGTTGCGGACGCGCGGCAGGCAAACCTTCACTGGCGCCGCGCAAACCTGGTTGGTCGTGAACATTCCGGCCACCGTTGCCGGCACATCCGAGACAATCAGTGCCAGATCGCGTTTTTGACCTTTATCAGACCCTTTGCCCGTGCCCAGACGCTTGATGTCACAGAACACGCCGGAGGCCCGGAACCCTCGCGGAGCCACGACAGAGCCGGGAATTTCAACTGGTCGCAACTTCATCTCTTGTCCTTCACTTCGCGCAAGCGGCTGCAAGGAGTTGCAGTTCCCGCCGATCCCAGCAAGCGCAAAAGCGAAGGACGAGTGAATCCGGGTAGCGACGCGCGGCCCGCGCGTCCGGCGGGATCGGGCCCCCAATGGACGCCTCGGGGAGGCGTCCCCACCAGGTTCAGGAGTTCAACACAGGAACTGTTTCGGGGAGTTCACTCCCTGAGGGAGAGTGCAGGGAGTGGGCAAAAGAACTTTGGCGCACTTGGCGCCGAGAAGAAGGCGAAGAGACGCAGAGTTCGAAACTTTTTCTCCGAGCTTCTGTCGGACCCTGCGTTCTCCCCGCTTGAATTGCCGATCAGGTCGTCACCATCTCCGGGGCAGGTTTTTGCGCCATTTTCGCAAAGAAAGCTTTGGCGTTAGTGGCGATTTGTTCTTTCGTCAGGTCCTGTTTATGCGTGGCCAGGGACCATTGATGACCGAACGGATCTTCCACTGTGCCGCTGCGGTCGCCCCAGAACTGGTCAGTCATGGGCATCTTCACCATGCAGCCGGCTTTCACCGCGCGGTCGAACGCCGCATCCGCATCCTCGATGTAAACATAGAGCGAGACGCTGGTGCCGCCACGGCTCTTAGGCGAAAGACACGACGGCGGGAATTCACCGCCGAGCATCAATCTCGCGTTGCCGACCTGCACTTCAGCGTGCATGACGGACTTGCCATCAGGCGCCATGAACCGTCCGATTTCCTGCGCGCCGAAGGCCTTCTTGTAGAAGTCAATCGCCTTGGCGGCATCCGATACAATGAGGTGAGGAGTGACCGTGTGATATCCATCTGGAATTGCTTTAGCCATATTTTGCCTTTCGTTTTTGGTAACAAGGCAGAAGCTTCATCCGATCGCGAGATATTTCCAGTGAAATTTTAGAAAATTTTGCAACGCCTTAGCGAAAGCGGGCGGAACGCGGAATTTATTCCGCAGCAACGGTCGAATGCTGGGCTGCTGCGGAATAAATTCCGCGCTCCGGCTTCTGCGCCCGCTGTGACTGACCCATTACATTTGTATGATTTCATCTTCTACAAATCGTGTTAATTTGAAGTGGATGAGCCCAAAACCTGAAGCCCTTGGAGATTCGAAGTCCCGCCGGCCAGGAAACAGTGCCGCTAGCTAACTCACTCGTGAAACAAGCGTTCCCTATCCTTCTGATCTCGACCCTCCTGTGGAGCCACTGCAGTCGAAGCGAACCGATCGGCGGCGTGACGCTCATGATCGCGCCCACAAACACGAATGCCATTGTTTCCTGGCCGTACCCCTCGCGTGGATTCGAGCTTCAGGCGGCGACAAAGCTGGGCGCGGCGGACTGGCAGGCCGCGACGGGAACGGCCATCTCGAACAGTGGCCGCTGGCAGGTCACTGCGCCAGCCGGCCCGTCGAGCAGCTTCTTTCGCCTAAAAAATCATCTGCAATATTTCGGCTTTTGGGCAGGTTCAGTGGCTCCCGGCGGCTCGGTCGCCGAACAGCGCGGCACAGTCAATTTCACGATGGGCGGCAGCCCGGGGACTTCAGCGGACCAGGCCGTGGCCGCTGGAATGAAGCTGATGTTTTTTGCGCCGGATTTCAGCGATCCCAACGTTCAAAGCCAGATCGACGCGATGAAGCCGTACGCAACCAACATGCTCGCTTTCTTCATGATGGACGAGCCCGATTGCGTTGCCAATGGCGACACCAACAAGCTCGACCAACTCCTTTCCTCTATCGAGACGAATATCAATCAACTCCGGCAGTCATTCCCGCAAGTTGCATACATGATGACGCTGGGCTGCTCCTTTTGGAGCTACAGCAATTTTCGGATTCCGCAAGGCATCGATTACATCGCGCTGGAAAGCTATGGGAGCTCGGGCGACCCGGCCGCCACTCGCAACGAATGGTCGTCCAAACTCGCGCACCTGAACACTTACATGAACAGCTCTCAAAGGATTTTTCTGATGCCCGGGGCCACCGAAGCTTATGGGACGGAAACCCAGCTCATCCAAAAAGCGAATGACATTTTCACTTACGCACTCACCGATCCGCTCGTCGTGGGCGTGTTTCCGTTCGACTGGTACAGCGACAATTATGATTGTGCCAGCGCCGGCGTCTTCTGCGGCAACGGCGTTCCTGCTACAAATTACTCCATCCCGGTCAGCGGCAACCGGAGTGCCCGGGATCTGCCCAATCTGCGCGCGTGCTACATCCAGATCGGCCATTCAATCATGAACGGCGCTTTTCTGGACTTCGGCGCCGGCGAGCCCTCCATTCAGTTCCTGGGCGGCTCCAGCCTGCCAGCATCACCCTGGATCTCCTCAGGCGGAGCAACAGCCGTCATTGATTTTTTCGACCCGGACCTTCAAACCACGAACCAATGCCTGCGCATCAGCTCTGGCGCCAATGCCAACGAATGGTACGTCGGCCCACTGGCTCTTGATGAATTGGCCCTCGGCGCCCGCTTTCGTCTCGCCGCCTTCACCACAACCGGGAAAGAGAATCTCTTGTGTTTGACGACTCATTCCACGCCGTCGTCTCCCGCGCCCTCCATCACGCTCGTCGATGGCCGCTACAAACTCTGGAATTACGTCAACTCCAACTCCGAACTGATGGACATCGGCCCGGCGGTAACCAACGCGTGGCACACAGCTTATCTCTACGCCCGCAACGACGGCCGCGTAAAGTTATGGTGGGATGACAACCTGGTCTTTGACGGCGCCGCGCCGCCGGTCAATCCTTACAATGCCTACGTCGAATGGGGCAGCGGCAGCGACTCGTGGCAATACGACGCCACCACCACCGTCGATTTTGATTGGGTCGCCTACGGCGATCATTTCTAGTCTCCATTAGAGCGGGAATCTGGCTATTCTGCAGCCACGATGGCCACTTTGCGCGAACCAACTGAGATTCCGTCCGTTAATTGAACATCCCACCGGTCTTCTTTCTGATCTACGCGCAGGATGATGCTGGCGCGGCCGGGCGGATGGTCAAACGGGTCCTGAAGCAAGAGGAACCCCGGTCCCAACTGGGCCACCGGAATTGAATGCCCATTGAACACCAGGCTAATCCGGACGTCGGCAGAATGGCCATTGTGGCCGCTGGATTCGAAACCTGTGAATGACATTGCTCTCAAAAGCGCCGCAGCATACGCGGCGCGGAACACGTTGACGCTCGCTGCACAGCTCGGCTTCGGTGTGCATGGTATTGTACATGTAGTCGAAGACAAGATCAAAAAAGACCGGTCGGCGATCAAAGTGCATCATTCCACAGCATCGTACGAGCGCGAGCGAGCTGCGTACGAACGCCTCAAGGAAGAAGGCGTTTCAATCGTTTTGGGATTCAACGTTCCCCAACTTATCAGGATCGACAACGAGCTGCGAGTGATTGAAATGACCATTGTCACTCGCCCGTTTGTGCTGGATTTTGCCGGGGCCTACTTGGATTCCCTGCCCGAGTTTCCGGCGGAAGTCTGGGCCGAATGGGAATCCGAAAAACGGGATCAGTTTGGCGCCCGTTGGAGCAAAGTGGAGGCGGTCATTGAATCACTTGAGGCAATCGGGATCTATTTAACGGATGTTACTCCCAATAATGTGGCCTTCGTTGATTAGGAAGGCCGCAGAAATTTGCTGCTTCGCGAGCGCTTGCTTGGCTTGACCGGCCAATGGTCCTCATGCTTCTCTCGTGCATGATTCAGAGCTTTTGTTTTGGCCGTTTTTCTCGCACCCGCACATTTTCTGTTTTGTTGATCGGATGGGCGGTTTGGTTTCTGGCATCGGTCCCGGCCGCCTGGGCTGCCGAGCTGCGCATCGAGCGGCTGTTCGGACCGGAGATCAAGACGGGGCCCTACAAGCACCCCGCGCGCATCGAGGAACTCAGAAACGGAGACCTCTATGTGGTTTATTACGGCGGCGAGGGTGAATACGCTACGGACACCGGCGTCTTCGGCTCGCGCCTAAAGAAAGGGGGCCGTCATTGGTCAAGCCCCATCCGCATCGCGCACGATCCGTTCCGGTCGCTCGGCAATGGCGTGGTGTGGCAAGCGCCCGACGACCTCGTGTGGTTGTTCTACGTCGTGCGCTACGGCTCGACGTGGTCCACTTCGCGCGTGCAAGCCAAAGTCTCGTACGATAACGCCCAGACCTGGTCGGACGCATTCCCCCTCGTGAGCGATGAGGGTATGATGGTCTGTAACAAGCCGATCGTCTTGCACAATGGCGATTACCTGCTACCGCTTTATTTCGAAACGGGCTTCGACCCGGAATTTACAGCGCCGGGAAGCAGCGGCCTGTTTCTCCGGTACGACCTGCAGAAGAAGGAGTGGAAACAGACCGGCCGCATACAATCGGCCACCGGCAATATCCAGCCGGTGCCAATCGAAATCATCGAAAATTCTCTCATCGCCTACTGTCGCCGCGGAGGCAATTTCGAGCCAACGACCAACGGCTGGTTGATCCGCGCCGAGTCGCACGATGGCGGTTGGACCTGGAGCCAGGGAGTCAACACCCGATTTCAAAACCCCAACGCCGCGGTGGACTTCATCAAGCTGCGCAGCGGAAAATTACTGCTCGTGTTCAACGACAGCATGAACGAGCGCACGCCGTTGACGCTCGCGCTCTCCCCGGATAGTGACCAGACCTGGCCCTGGCGCCGCAACGTGGCCGAGGGCCCATATGATTATGCCTACCCGATGGCGGTGGAAACCCGTGATAGCAAGATCCACCTGATCTTCACCTCCCACGAACGCACGATTGTGAATCACGCCGTCCTCGACGAGCGATGGATCCTGGAGGGCGGTCCGGTCAAATCCTGGCTGACGAAGTGAATTGTTCGACGATTCAACGATTCAATGCTTCAACGCTGTTGCGCTTTCCCCCACTGCGCGTCGGCAAAATCCATAAAGATCCGCCAATCATCCGGCGTCATGGAGTGCTTGCCTTCGCGGATGTAGTAACCGAGGCGGCTGGCGACAAGCTGGCCCGGCGCAGGCATTTTCCGAGCATCCAATCCTTGTCCGCAGAGCAAACGATAGACCGGATCGGCGGCCTGAAGCACCTGAAACTGGCCGGCGGGGTTAGCCCATTGGTCGCCTTCGGCCGCGGAAAAGAGCACGGGCCGAGGCGCGCACAGGGCCACTAAACCATTTTGATCAAATGGCAGCCGCTCCGGCTCCGCGTTGAATTGCTTGAAGTTCGCGTTGAACCAATGCGGGAAGCGATCGTTGATGGCCTTTACCGATTCGCCGATCTTGCCGCGACTGGGCGCAGTTCCCCCACACCCTGCCTGATGGGGAAAGGCCATCGCGATCCGTTCATCGAACGCTGCTGCCAAGAGCGCGGTCTTCCCGTTGCGCGAATGACCGAGGGTGGCAATTCGGCGCGGGTCAATGTCGCGGTCTGTCACCAGATAATCGACGCAGCGATGGAATCCCCAGGCCCAGGCGGCGATCGTGCCGCGATTGGTCGGATTGTTTCTCGCCGGGTCGCCTCCCGCAAGCCAGGCATAGAGCCCCTGGCTTACGTCGCTCCGGTCCGGATCCACGTCACCGCTATAGAAGGTTGCCAGGGCGTAGCCCCGCCCGACAATTTCCGCCAGCGGCCAATCCAGAACTTGCGAACCGCGCGCAGCTTCGGTGGCCTTGTTCTGAGAACAACCTTTGCACCCAGCTCCCAGCCAGCTTTGGGCCAGCGGCACTCGCGGGTCGGTCGTCAGCGCATGATTGCCGCAGAAATCCATCGCCAGAAAAACCGGCGCAGGACCGCGGCGCTCATTGGGCACCACCAGCATCAGATCAATGCGGGGCGCGTTTACGGGACCGGTTTCCAGCGTCAGCAGCTTGAGCGTGGCTTTGCCATCCAGAAAATCGTGGTGCTCGCCCAGTTGTTTGATGGACATGTGGGCTGGCTTGGGTGGAATTGGCCCATACATGTAGTGCTCGAAAAGGGCCTGGAGTTCCGGTCGGCGCTCGTGAAACCACTCCGCGCGTGAGGAGACGCGCCGGCCATCGAGCATTACCAGTGGATCGGGCATGGCTGGCTGAGGAGGCAGCGCTGCAGCGGACGGAAACGCGCGAGGAGTCGAAGGAGCGGCACACCAAGGCAGCAGCACGAACATCAGGACGCCGAGTAAGGACGACTGGTTCTTGAATTCAGATTTCATTGTTTCTTCGCTTTGCTCAGGGTTGGATTCGGAGTAAATTTGCCGATTGTTTTAACACAGAATTTCGGGCGTGTGAGCAAAGAATTTATCCGGATCGGCGGCGCGCGAGAGCATAATCTCAAAAACCTCACGCTCAATATTCCGCGCGACAAGCTGGTCGTGGTCACCGGGTTAAGCGGGTCGGGCAAATCCTCCCTTGCGTTCGATACGATCTACGCTGAGGGCCAGCGCAAATACGTCGAATCTCTTTCGGCATACGCCCGACAGTTCCTTGACCAGATGCAGAAGCCGGACGTGGACTTTATCGAAGGCTTGTCACCAGCCATTGCCATCGAACAGCGCAGCTCGGGCTCGAGCCCCCGGTCGATCATCGCTACAACAACCGAGATTTACGATTACCTGCGCCTGCTCTATGCGCACGTCGGCCAGCCCTACTGCCCGGAAACGGGCGTGCCGATCGTGACCCAGACGACCAGCGACATTGTGGACAAAATCCTCGCGCTGCCGCCGCGCAGCCGGGTCATGCTCCTGGCACCGGTCGTACGCGAGCAGAAGGGTGAGTTCCGCGACGTGGTCGAACGGCTTTCGCGCGAGGGTTTTGTCCGCGCGCGCATCGACGGAGACCTGGTTGAGCTCGCCAATGGCGTCCGGGTCAAGCTCGATCCCAAAGTCCGGCACACGATCGAAGCGATCGTGGACCGCCTTGTCATCGACGACAAGATCCGCGTCCGGCTGAGTGACTCGGTCGAGACGGCTCTGAAATGGGGCCAGGGCCTGTTGCTGACACTCCACCAGTTGCCGGATGGGGAGTCCAAAGTCCACCCGTCCTCCGTAGCAGCACTGCGGAGGTTGGAAAGTCCGAAGCCCAAAGTCCTGGCGGAGGGGTCGAGAGTCGGGTCTCGAGGGTTGGGTCTCGAGGGTCGAGGGTCGAATGTCGAGCGAGGCGGGCCAGCGCCGGAGATCGGTCCCTCGACACCCGACACTCGACACTCGGCCCCCTGGATCGAAACTCTGCACTCCAACCGCAACCTCAGCCCTGCTACTGGCAAGAGTTACGAGCCGCTCACGCCCAAACATTTTTCCTTCAACGCACCGGCGGGCGCTTGTCCCGTTTGCCACGGGCTGGGCCAGAAGATGGTGTTTGACGAAGGCCTGGTGGTGCCGGATGGAGAAAAATCACTCGAACAAGGGGCCGTTTTGCCCTGGCGGCGAGGCGGAAAACGGATGGTGAGCTACTACAAAGCACTGTTGCGGGGCGTGGCCGGTCATTGTCAACAGAGCCTCGAAACGGCCTACAAAGACCTGCCGGAAGATTTCAAACGGGTCCTGCTCTGGGGCTCAGGCGCGACCGAGATTGCATTCACCTTTTGGCGTGCGGGCAAAATGACCCGGGCGGCGCGAGTATTTGAAGGGGTAGTTCCGAATCTCGAGCGACTCTACCAGGAGAGCGAGAGCGAGTTCACGCGCAACCGCCTCAAAGGTTTCATGAGCCCCCAGTTCTGTGATGCGTGCTACGGGCAAAGGCTCAAACCCGAGATCCTCTCCGTGAGGCTCGGCGATGAAGAGAGCCGCGCGAAATTCAAACAACGCTTGCCCCTCACCCCGGCCCTCTCCCCGAGAGAGAGGGTGAATCGTCGCCAGCGGGTCGGAAATTCCACCGCGCTTGAAGTCCCCGCTGAGCCGCGAGCCGTTCCCCCTCTCCCTGAGGGAGAGGGCCAGGGTGAGGGGGAAGAGAGCGAGCGCCCCTCGACCGCAACGGTACTCCCCGGGCTTTCAATAATGGACGTCTGCAGTCTCTCAGTCGATAAAGCCGACGCGTTCTTCGCGGGCTTGAAGCTCACGCCATTCCAGGAAAAAATCGCCCATGACATCATCAAGGAGATCCGCGCTCGGCTGGGCTTTCTCAAAAACGTCGGTCTGGGCTACCTGACCTTGGACCGCGAAAGCGGCACGTTGAGCGGAGGCGAAGCCCAACGCATTCGACTGGCGACGCAGATCGGCGCCGGCCTGGTCGGCGTGCTCTACATTCTCGATGAACCGAGCATCGGCTTGCACCAGCGCGACAATGACCGCCTCCTGCGGACACTCGAGGGACTGCGCGACCTGGGCAACTCCGTTCTTGTGGTCGAGCACGATGCCGACACGATTCGCCATGCCGATTACATCCTCGATCTCGGCCCCGGCGCCGGGGTGCGCGGCGGCGAAGTCGTGACCGCCGGCACACTCTCCGAAGTGCTCGCCCACCCGCAGTCGCTCACCGCCCGATATCTGCGGGGCGACCTTTCCATTCCGGTGCCCCGACAGCGTATCAAACCCGACGCCGGCCGCGGCTGGCTCGAAGTCCTCGGCGCGCGCGAAAACAATCTAAAGAACATCGATGCCCGAATCCCGCTGGGCACACTCACGTGCATCACCGGCGTCAGCGGTTCCGGCAAGAGCACGCTGGTAGATGATATCTTGCGCCGTGCGCTGTTCCGAAAGTTCTTTGGATCCAAGGACCGTCCCGGCGCGCACCGGGCCCTCAAAGGCTTCGAACAGCTCGACAAGGTTATCGTCATTGACCAAACGCCCATCGGTCGGACGCCGCGCAGCAACCCGGCCACCTACACCGGCATGTTCAACCACATCCGCGATCTGTTTGCGCGATTACCAGCGGCGCGCATCCGCGGTTACGAATCCGGTCGTTTCAGCTTCAACGTGAAAGGTGGCCGCTGCGAGAAGTGCCAGGGCGACGGCCTCATCAAGATCGAAATGCACTTCCTGCCGCCCATGTACGTCACTTGCGAGGCTTGCAATGGCCGCCGCTATAACCGCGAGACCCTCGAAATTACCTACAAAGGCAAGAACATTGCCGACGTGCTGGACTTGACCGTGGACGAAGCCGTGACTTTTTTCCGCGCGGTCCCGCAGATCTATGACCCGCTGTTCACGCTGGCGGAAGTGGGCTTGGGCTACATCCGGCTTGGGCAGTCCGCCACCACGCTGAGCGGCGGCGAAGCGCAGCGGGTCAAGCTGGCAACTGAACTCAGCAGGAAGGCGACTGGCCGCACGCTCTACATCTTAGACGAACCTACCACTGGACTGCACTTTCACGACGTGGCCAAGCTGATCGAGGTGCTGTTCAAGCTCCGCGCCTCCGGCAACACGCTGGTGATAATCGAGCACAACCTCGATGTGATCAAAACCGCCGATTGGGTCATTGACCTTGGTCCCGAGGGCGGCGATGCCGGCGGGCAGATCGTTGCCCAGGGCCCGCCTGAGGTAGTCGCGCGCGTAACAAGCAGTTATACGGGTCAATACCTGTCTCGAATCCTGAATTGATGTGCCGGCATCCATCGCTACCCGGCAGTCCATGCCTCAATCGCCACACACCACCAACCTATGAAAATCGCCCTCTTCGGCCTTCCTGAAATCAACCTTGGGAAGCATAACCTGAAAGATCAGCGTTTTGACCAGGCCGATAAGCTGGTGGAAGCGGACAAAAAGACTTACGCCCAGGTGGACGTCGTCGGTGAAGACCGGTTGCTCGAAGCCGATGCCATTCTGACGTCGCTGGAAAGCAAGCCGGATTTGCTTCTCAAAGACCTGGAATTCGTCGAAACGCGCCTTGGCCGTGAACCACAGCCAGCGGAGCGGGCCTGCCTCGAAAAAATGCAAGCGATTTTGGAAAGGGAGCAATTCATTTTCAGCTCCGGGCTCAACTCGGAAGAGCTGCAGGCCGTCGCGGCCCATAGTTTCTTTACGAACAAGCCAATTACCGTGGCGACGCGCGAGGAGCTTCAAAATCCAGACGCCCTTCTGGTTAAGGCATTCTCCGAGGGCGGCTACATCTGCTTCCTGACGGTTGGCGGCAGAGAAAACCGCGCCTGGCCGATTCGCAAAGGCATGACGGCATTGGAGGCGGCCGGGACAATTCACACTGATATGCAGAAGGGATTTATTCGCGCGGAGATTATCGGCTTCGCCGATTTCATTGCTGCCGGTGGCGAAACCGAGGCCAAGCGCGCGGGCAAGCTGCGCCTGGAAACCAAACAATACGAAATGCAGGATTACGACCTGACTAATTTCCGGTTCAACAAATGAAAACCCTCTTCACTGGAGGAGCCGACGTGAGGAGGCTCTGATCAATTTGGGATTTGAGATTTGGGATTTGGGATTTTTCGAACAGGACCTCCTCCCGTCGGCTTCCGCAATTTCAAAACACGCTCTTACTCTTCCACAGTCGCCAGCTTCGCTAACACTCCCAAATCCTCGAGCGTGGTGGTGTCTCCTTTGATTTCTGTGCCGGCAGCAATCTGTTTCAGCAGCCGGCGCATGATTTTGCCCGAGCGGGTCTTGGGCAACGCGTCCGCGAACCGGACGTCGTCGGGTTTGGCGACCGGGCCGATTTCTTTGGCGACGTGTAGGCGCAGCTCATCGCGCAAAGGGCCGTCCGCGCTGAAGCCGCCCTTGAGCGTCACGAAAGCCACCAGCGCCTGGCCTTTCAGGTCATCGGGCCGGCCCACAACCGCCGCCTCAGCCACTTTCGAATGGCTGACCAGCGCGCTCTCGACTTCCGCCGTGCCGATGCGATGGCCGGCGACATTCAGCACGTCGTCGATGCGGCCGACGATCCAGAAATAGCCCTCCTTGTCCTGCCGGCTGCCGTCCCCGGTGAAATAGCTGCCTTTGATTTCGCTCCAATAAACTTCCTTGTAACGCTGCGGATCGCCCCATAGTCCGCGCAACATGGCGGGCCAGGGACGGCGCAGGACCAATTTGCCGCCGGAATTGCGCGGCACCGGATTGCCGCGGTCGTCCACAACTTCGGGTAGGACGCCGAAGAACGGCAGCGTGGCCGACCCGGGCTTCGTCGGCGTAGCGCCCGGCAGCGGAGTGATCAACATCCCTCCGGTCTCTGTTTGCCACCAGGTATCCACAATCGGACAGCGTTTGGCGCCGATGTGCTCGTGATACCACATCCAAGCCTCGGGATTGATCGGCTCGCCAACCGTTCCCAGCAGACGGAGCGAACTCAAGTCATGTTTCTTCGGCCAATCGACGCCCCATTTCATGAAAGCCCGAATCGCCGTGGGCGCCGTGTAAAGGATGGTCACGCCGTATTGCTCGATGATGCGCCAAAAGCGGTCAGGCTCGGGATAATTCGGCGCGCCTTCGTACATAAAGCTGGTCGCACCGTTGGCCAGCGGACCATAGACGACATAGCTATGGCCGGTCACCCATCCGATATCAGCCGTGCACCAGAACAAATCTTCATCCCGCAAATCAAAGACGTAACGCATGGTCATCTTCACGTAGAGCAGATAACCGCCGGTCGTGTGCAGGATGCCCTTGGGCTTGCCGGTCGAGCCGCTGGTGTAAAGGATGAACAGCGGCGCTTCGCTATCCATCTTCTCGGCCGGACATTGCGCATTCACCATCGCCATCTGTTCGTGCCACCAAAGGTCGCGCCCTTCCTGCATCCTCACCTCGTTCTGGGCGCGGCGCAGCACGATGACTTTCTCGACCGATTTTGCCAGGAGTTCGCCGCCGGCATCCTTCAGCATCAACGCCTCGTCCACGTTCTGCTTGAGCAGCACGACCGCTCCGCGACGAAACCCGCCATCTGAGGTGATCACCAGCTCTGCCTGCGAATCTAAGATGCGGTCGGCCACGGATTGGGCGCTGAAGCCGCCGAAAACTACCGAGTGGACGGCCCCGATACGGGTGCAAGCCAGCATTGAAATGGCGGCTTCGGGCACCATCGGCAGGTAAATAAGAACGCGGTCGCCCTTTTTGATGCCGTTGCGTTTGAGGACATTGGCAAACCGACAGACCTCATGGTGAAGTTGCTTGTAAGTGAACGTGCGCTCTTCGCCTGGTTTGCCGGCGCCTGCCGGTTCGCCTTCCCAGATGAGCGCGGCCTTGTTGGCGATGGGAGTTCCCAGGTGCCGGTCGAGGCAGTTATAGCTGACGTTGAGGCGGCCGCCGACGAACCATTTGGCGAATGGTTCCTTCCACTGCAACACCTTGGTCCAGGGCTTGAACCAGATCAGTTCGTCTTTCGCGGCTCTGCCCCAAAACTTTTCCGGCGAGCGAATCGACTCGTAATAGATTTTGCGATACTGCGCCAGAGATTTGATATGGGCGCGTCTGGAGAATTCCTTCGGCGGCGGAAAAACGCGTGCTTCTTGCAGAACGGAGGTGATGCTGGTGGAAGCCTGATTTTCAGCCATAATCATTCAATGCTCTGAGCAAGCCTCACTAGTGTGGTGTAACGGTCCCGCCTTTGCAACGAGCGCAGCCGGCTTCCCCCTCTCCTCCCATGGAGGAGAGGGCTGGGGAGAGGAGGCTCCCTGCTCGTACATTGTAAAGGTCTGCTTATTCCAGGGCACTAGATCTACCACTTCCTTGCCTCGCCGTAACCCCGAACAAATCCAATGCATTGGGCGACGTCGGGCACGGAGTTTTCCCAGTTATGTTCGTATTCTATCGAGATATTGCCCGTGAAGTGCTGCTTTTTCAGCTCCTCCAGGATTCCGGGAACATCCGAGACTCCCGTGCCGAACGGCAGATCATGCCCGGCGTGACCCATTTGGTTCAAGTCCTTAAGGTGGCTGCTGATGATCCGGCCTTTAAGAATGCGCAGGCAGTCCACTGGCTTGAGATTTGAACGAACCCAGTGGCCGGTGTCGGCGCAAGACCCGATCCGCGCATCCCGATCCTTCACGACGGAGAGCACATAATTCGGATCCCACATTTTGTAGTCCGGCTTGTTCGGCTGCCGCGGATGATCGTGGAAGCCGACCATAATGTCGTATTCTTTCACCATCTTCTCGATCGTATCAATGGCGTCCACAGATTCGGTGGTGATGGCTCGCAGGCCCATGGTCTTTGCGAACTCAAAAAGCTTCCGGGCCCCCGCGTCATCCTTGGGGATACCCACAACGCCAAAATTGACGGCCCTGAGTTTATGCTCGGCCAGTTTGTCTTTGATCTTCTGGATGGTTTCGGCTGAGACGTTGTGGTCCAAAGTGACATTGGGTTCGTCCTTGCTCAGCTTCTGGCCCGGGAAGAACTCGATCACCCTGCCGCCCGCGGCCGCGGTCTTTTCGATGGCTTCAAACACCGTGTAGCGGTTGAACGTATACGCCTGGCAGCCGATAAAAAAACCGCCGGTCTTGTATTCCTCAGGGATTTTATTTTCAGCCTGGAGGGAACCGGTTCCCGCTTCGGTGGCAAAGGCAGCCACGAGGGCGATGGCCAGAAGTCTTTTTGAGCGCATAGGAAATATGACGTAGATCGTTTAAAAAATCGTTTGCTCGATAGCCGCACGAAAGGGTCATGTGGACGCCGCCTATACTGTGACCGGGCCGAGCCATTGTCAATATCCGGAGAGGAGCACTGCACCGCGCGCCGGCATTTTGCTCTTTGGCCCGAAGAGGCGAGTTGCTAGGCTCTGCCCCATGGAAATGTTCCATCGGATTCTGAAAACTGCGGTCGAAGGGGGCGCGTCGGACGTTCATCTCAAAATCGGCACGCCGGTGATCTTCCGGATCAACCGCCAATTGGTCGCCATCGAATGCCCGCTGCCCACGGGGGATTGGGTCAACAAAATCGTGGCGCAGATTGTGCCAGCTCATTTGAAAAACCGCATTGATGAGGAGCGAGAGGCGGACTTTTCCTATTTCGTTCCCGGTATCGGACGGTTCCGCACCAACTTGTTCCAGCAGCGGGGCGAATGGTGCCTGGCCATGCGCCACGTCAAAACTCACGTGCCGAGCTTCCAGGAGTTGGGGTTGCTGGAGCAGATCAAAAAAATCGCCGAATCGCCGCGCGGAATCGTGTTGCTGGCCGGCTCGACGGGCTGCGGAAAGTCCACAACGCTGGCGGCGATGATCGAACACATCAATGCCAACTTCAAAAAGCACATCATTACAATGGAAGATCCCATCGAGTACGTGTTCGAAGACAATCAATGCGTGGTGGAGCAGCGCGAAGTGGGCTTAGACACTCTATCATTTCACCACGCGCTCCGCCACGTGCTTCGGCAGGACCCGGACATCATCATGATCGGCGAAATGCGAGACTCGGTTAGTTTTACGGCGGCCATGAGCGCGGCGGATACCGGCCACCTGGTGCTCTCCACTTTACATACCACCAATGCCGGCCAATCCGTCAACCGGATTTTGGATTTCTTCAAAGCCGACGAACGGGAGCAGATTCGGCGTCAGCTCGCCGGCACGCTCCAGGCCGTTGTGTGCCAGCGGATGGTCAATACGGTCGCGGGAGGCGTCACGCCTGCACTCGAGATCATGATCAACACGGGCACGGTCAAGAAACTCATCGAAGAGAACCGGCTGGATAAATTGGGTGCTGCCATCGAGACGGGCAGCGAGGAGGGCATGATCAACTTCAACCAGGCACTGTTCCAGTTGGTCAAGGACGGCAAAGTCAGCGAGCAGGAGGCCCTCAGCAAGGCCAGCAACGCGCAAGCCCTGGAGATGAACTTCCGCGGGATCTTCCTCGACGAAGGCCGCCGAATCCTGGCCTAACCCCCATGTTCAATATTTTGGAGCCGCCGAGGCAACGAGCCGGAACCGACACGCAGAGCCCTCTGAAGATCCGCCTCCTTACCTCCGCGGCTGCGGTCCTCCTTTCCTTTTTCAACATGCTGCCAACCTACACTCGCTATTTTTGAGGAGCGACGTACAACTCGCCTCCTTGAAGCTGCTCCACGATCATGTCGGCCGTCCGCTCCATGGCGCCGAGGTTTTGGCTGACGACTTTGAGCGCGTTCCGGCCGATTTTTTCACGTCGTGCGCTGTCGGCCAGCAGTTCACCCAGGACTTTTTCCAACTCGGCCGCGTCGCGGACCTGTACAGCCGCGCCCTGTGTGACGAAACTGTGGACGACGTCCGCAAAATTCTGCATGTGCGGCCCGAAGACCATGGCTTTTCCCAGCGCGCCCGGCTCGATAGGGTTCTGGCCGCCTTCGGCCAGGAGACTCTTGCCGACAAAAATCAATGAAGCTTGCTCGTAAAAAAGCTTTAGCTCACCAGTCGTGTTCACCAGCAGGCAATCAATCTGGCCGGGCCGATATTGCGTATGAATCCCTATCTCGCTACGGAAGGCGAATTTCACTCCTCGCGCGCTCAACTCGCGGCCGACCTCGCGGCAGCGCTCGAAATGCCGCGGCACCAGCACCAGGAACAGGTCCGGAAAGCGCGCACGCAGGCGGAGGAATTGTTCGGCCAGGACACCATCTTCGCCATGGTGCGTGCTCCCCCCGACGAGCAGACGCGCCTCGGCGGGCACTCCCAATTGGCTCAGCATGGCCGGGACATCCAGCGCGCGCCGCTCGTGAATGATCGCCGTGTCGAATTTCAGACCGCCGACGACATGTATCGTTTTCGGCCGGCACCCGAGCGCGCGGAGCTTCGCTGCGTCTTCCTCGTTCTGAGCGCCAACAGCAGTGAAGGAGGCAAACAACGGTCGGAACAGGAAACCGAACCGCCGATAGCGACGATATGAACGGCCCGAGAGGCGGGCATTGACCAGAAAAACCGGCTTGCCTAACGCATGAGCTCGCCAGAGAAAATTCGGCCAGATCTCGGCTTCAATCAGAACGATGGCTTTGGGATTGATGGTGTTGAGGGCGCGAGCCACAATGGCGCGCCGATCGATCGGATAATAAATTTTGCTGACGTGCGTCGGCAGCTTTTTTTCCAGTTCCGCCATGCCCGTAGTTGTAGTGGTGGATACCAGGATTTTGAGGTTGGGCATGCGCGGTTCCAACGCTCGAATGAGCTGCGTGCAGACATTGACTTCGCCCACGCTGACGGCGTGTGCCCAGAGCACATGCCGGTTGGTGATGGCTTGCTTGAGCTTGGAGTCATACTTGCCAAACCGCTGGCCGAAGTCTTGCTGCCAATTGCCGCGGCGGCGCATCCGCAGAAAATAATACGGCGCCGACAGCGCCAAACCGAACGTGAAAAGGATGTTATAAAGGGTTCGCACGCCAACCCGCGTAGTTTATCTCTTCTGCACTGTCCTAAAGGCACCTCTGTCTGGCAAAACAAATTTGCGGCTGGGACGACGAGCCTTCAGCCCGCTCGCAACCGTTCCAATCCGACCGGCCTGGGTTGAGAGTTAGACGCAGAATGGGGGCCGTGGGTTTCGTTTCAATCACCAAACGCTTTACCGAGTTCGAAGGAACAGCAGCCAAATAAGGACCAGGACTGGCGCCAGGTAAGGAACCGAGTATTTGAACACAAAACCAAGAAAGCCTGGCATGCGTACCTTGTTACGGTCGGCAATGGCCTTGACCATAAAATTGGGAGCGTTGCCGACATAGGTAGCTGCGCCGAAGAATACCGCTCCAACGCTGATCGCCACCAGATATTGGCTCAAAGTGTCACTGCCGAGGAGCAGGTTGAGGTCGAATTCGCCGATTTGGGCAAGGCCGGTCTGCGGCTCGACCAGCAATCCAACTATGGCGCTCAGGAAAGCCATGTATGTGGGCGCATTGTCCAAGATGCTCGAAAGCAGGCCGCTGCACCAGTAAAACAGGGCCGGACTTGCCTCCCCCAATCTGTGGGCGTGGGCCTGGACGAGGTCGAGCGCCGGAATCATCGTGGCAAACAGGCCCAGGAATAAGATGGCAACCTCCCGAATCGGGTGGAAATCAAACTGGTTCGCCTCGTGAATCGTTTTCCTGGTCGTAAACCAGGAGCCAACTGCCGCACCGACCAGGAGAACTTCCCGGAGAAACAGCGGCTGTTTGATGAACACCGCTCCCAGAATCACCAACAAAAAGCCCAGGTTGCCGAGGCCCTCGAACCGCCATTTTTCGCGCGCGCCCAGTAACCGGGCCCGCACTTCGGCGGAGGCACGCCGGTAATGGGCGGCATCCACCACGTAAAAGACCGCCAGGAGCAGCCCCACGGCGACGGCCCACATCGGCCAGCAATGAGCAGTCACCCACCCAAATGGAATTCCTTTCAGGTAACCCAGGAACAGGGGCGGATCGCCAATCGGGGTCAGGCAGCCGCCGATGTTCGAGACTATGAAAATGAAGAATACGATGTGATGCGCCGCAATTCGATACTTGTTCACGCAAATCCATGGCCGGATAAGCAGCATGGACGCGCCGGTAGTGCCGAGCAGGTTGGCCGCCAGAGCGCCGAGTAGAAGGAACAGGACGTTGACGGCGGGAGTGGCTTCGCCTTTGACGGTGATGTGAATCCCACCTGAGACAACGAACAGCGACCCGATCAAAGCGATGAAACCGGCATAATCGTGCGCGACGTGAAGGATTCTCGCGGACGCATGCAGGCCGAACAGGTAATAAGCCAGAGTGATCGCGCCCAAAGCACAGACGATAGCCGCATAATGGTGTGGCCAAGCCTTGGGAAAGAGCAACGGGCCTAACGCAATGGCCAGGAGCAGCGCCACGAACGGCAACACCATCCACGGGGTCGGCGCGGGGAATTGTGTAGCCACCCGGCAAAACTATGAGCGGCGGTGAAAGCCGGTCAACGATGAACTCTTAATGCGGTGACTTGCCTAATTAAAGACAGAGGTTCGGGACGCGCTGTGCGCCAACGCGTCCTAACCGCCCTCGCTGGCAGATTGCCATGCGACGAGCAACTCATTAGGGCTCCCGCTGGCCGACTGCCGGTACCCGCTTGAAACCAGCACGGCATCGGCTCTTTCGCCAAATAATTCCGGAAACACGAGCAGAGGATATGGTGTTACCCATGCCAGCGCCGCCGCTTCGTTGGCGGCGCGCCGAAGCCGGCTGTTGCCTTCGGGATCCTCCACTTCCTCGATTTTCTCGAGTAGCAACCGGCTCTTGAGCTGTTCGAAGCGGCTCTCCTCCGCCAGCCGGAAGGGAGCCACAGGGACCGCCGTGACTTCGAACTGGACCATGGGAGCGAACGTTGTCGGTATCCATCTATAATTTGCTTTCATATTTTGCCTTGTTCTGGGCCGCGCTGCGCGACCGGCCTTGTTCCAACAAAAAACCCGCGATTGACTGGCAATCGCGGGTTTCTGGAAATCTATGTTTTTGATGCTTTAGAAGGTTCCTCCCGCGATACCAGTGCAGCGATGCCAAACGGACATCTGTCCCTTGGCTCGCTGGCTACACAGGCAAATATTAAACGTGGTCGTCATCTTCTAACGCTGATATTAAACATCAGAGAACTGGATTTGTCAAGTCTTCGTATCCGAGGCCATGAACGAGGAAGTTTTCGATGTCGTCAACGAAAGGGACGAGGTTATCGGCCGTGCGACGCGGCGGGAAGTCCATCAACAGGGGCTGATGCATCGAGCCGTTCATGTGCTTGTGTTCAATGCGCGCGGCCAGGTGTTCCTTCAACAACGGTCGCTACAAAAAGATCGGCAACCGGGTCTGTGGGATTCGTCGGCCTCGGGCCATTTGGATCGCGGCGAGGATTATGATGCGTGCGCGATGCGGGAGCTGAAGGAAGAAATCGGTCTGGAGGTCAGAGCGCCGCTACAGCGGCTGTTCAAGCTGCCCGCCTGCGCCCAAACTGACCAGGAGCATCTGTGGGTTTACGGGTGCGAGGCGGAAGGACCGTTTGAGCTCAACCGGGAGGAAATTCAACGCGGCGGCTGGTTTGCACCCGAGGAAGTGTCGCGGTGGATGAAGGAACGGCCGGAGGAGTTCGCCGGCGCACTCGTCCTGATTTGGGAAACATTGAGAGGAACCACAAAACTCTGAAACGGAAACCGTGGGATGGCATCGGTTCCTCGATTGCCTGGTGCCGCATCCTCTTGCTGTTCTGCCCGATTATTTACGACATTATTTTCTGCGGCGCTTGACCTTGTCCTTACACTCCGTTAGGTTGCGACGCGATAGACCAGAGTTTTTTATGAATAATTTCTTAGTGCCGATGGTGGTGGAGCAGACCGGCCGTGGCGAACGCGGTTATGATATTTATTCGCGGTTGCTGGTGGACCGAATCGTGTTCCTGGGCACGCCCGTGGATGACATGGTCGCCAATCTAATCATCGCCCAGTTGCTCTTCTTGCAAATGACCGAGCCCAAAAAGGACATCCACTTTTACATCAATTCACCTGGCGGAGGCGTTACCGCCGGCCTCGCGATCTACGACACCATGCAATTCCTGACATGTGACGTGAACACGTATTGCATCGGCCAGGCTGCCAGCATGGGAGCGGTGCTGCTGGCAGCAGGCGCCAAGGGCAAGCGCTACGCCTTGCCCAACGCCCGCATCATGATTCATCAGCCGTGGGGTGGCGTGCAGGGCGCCGCGGCGGACATCAGCATTCAGGCCAAGGAGATCCTCCGTCTGAAAGATCGCCTGAACGAGATTCTTGCCCACCACTGCCTTAAGCCGGTCGATTCCCTGGCCAAGGATACAGACCGCGATTTCTTCATGTCGGCTGACGAGGCCAAAGGTTACGGGCTGGTTGACGAAGTCGTGCAGTCGCGCAAGCAAATTCCCGGGCTGGAGCGGGCCACGAGCCTGGCGGACAAAAAAGAGTAAGCCGGATGGCGCGGCCCACCACGATCACCCTTTGCAGCTTCTGCGGCAAATCGCACGCCGAAGTCAAGAAGCTCATCGCCGGGCCCGGCGTATACATTTGCGATAATTGCGTCATCCTGTGCAAACAGGTGCTCGACAAGGAGCTGGCGTCACAGCTCAAAAAATCCAAGCCTCGCATCAGCGTGGCCAAGCCGGCGGAGATTAGACGCCAGCTCGATCTTCATTGCGTTGGACAGGACCACGCCAAGAAAACCCTGGCTGTCGCGGTTCACAACCACTACAAACGGGTTCTTCAGGAACCGCCCCCGGTGGCGGAAACGGAAGATGCCGCCGCCTCCGATCCGCACCACGGCGTCGCGATCGAGAAAAGCAATATTCTGATGATCGGGCCGACCGGCTCGGGCAAAACGCTGCTGGCCCGGACGTTGGCGCACATCCTCGACGTGCCGTTCGCCATGGCCGATGCGACCACGCTCACTGAGGCGGGTTATGTGGGCGAGGACGTGGAGAATATCATTCTGCGCCTCTTGCAAAATGCGGATTACGACTTGAAGCGAGCGCAGCGCGGAATTGTGTACATCGACGAGATCGACAAGATCGCGCGCAAGACGGAGAACGTGTCCATCACGCGCGATGTGTCGGGCGAGGGCGTGCAGCAGGCGCTGCTGAAAATTCTGGAGGGAACGGTTTGTAATGTGCCGCCGCAGGGTGGCCGTAAGCATCCGCAACAGGAGTATATCCGCGTGGATACGACCGACGTGTTGTTCATTTGCGGCGGCGCATTTGTCGGTCTCGAACGCATCATCCAGCGGCGGCTGGGCCGGCACTCCATGGGCTTCCGGGCCCGCTCGGAAGACCCAGCCAAAGCTGCCCTAGACCGGCAGGAACTCCTGCAGTATGTCGAGCCCGAGGACTTGCTTAGCTTCGGTTTCATTCCTGAATTTGTGGGCCGGCTGCCAATGGTGACTGTGTTGGCGGAACTGACAGAGGGGCAGTTGGTCTCGATCCTGACGGAGACCCGGAATGCTTTGACGCGCCAATATGCCAAGCTGCTGGCCATGGAAGGAGTGGAGCTCGAGTTCTCTCAGGATGCGCTCTCGGAATTGGCTGTGCAGGCGCTCCGGAAAGGGACCGGCGCCCGCGCACTCCGCAGTTTGCTGGAGAAGCTCATGCTGGACGTGATGTATGATGTCCCAAGCAGCGATGACATCCTGCATGTGATGATCACGCGAGGTGTCGTGGCGGGGGAAAGCAAGCCGGTCATCCGGAGGAAGCAGGGGCGAGCCGCCGCCTGATGGGTTTTCCCGGGGATGGATCCGTTTCTCGAGGCGGCGATCGCTGAGGCGAAGAAAGGACTGGCTGCCGGCGGTATTCCCATCGGCTCAGTTCTGGTATGGGACGGCCGGATTATCGGCCGCGGTCATAATCAGCGCGTCCAACAGGACAGCGTCATTCATCACGCCGAGATGAATTGCCTTGAAAACGCCGGCAGGCAAATGGCTGCAGTTTATTCTCGGTGCACACTCTATTCGACACTCTCTCCATGCCCGATGTGCAGCGGCGCCGCTTTGCATTACAAGATCCCGCGGATTGTCATCGGCGAAAATGTCACATTCAAAGGCCCGGAAGATTACGTGCGGTCGCAGGGAGTGCAGTTGGAAGTGCGGCAAGACTCGGCGTGCATTCAATTGATGCGGGAGTTCATCACGGCGCATCCGGCGTTGTGGAAGGAAGATATAGGGGTGTATGAGACGACGTGAGGAGTCTCTGATCAATAGCTTCGCGTAAGCTCCGCGCGCTCCCTGCCTGCGAGATTATCAGAGACTCCTCATGGGCGTGTTGCCCAAACGCCGGAGCGCGGCTGTCCCCAGCCGCAGCAACGGTCGAATTGGTTGTTTCTCTCGAATTTCGGCACAACCGCTGGACCGAGAGTCACGGCTTTCCCACGATTTCTCGTTTGGACAACACGCCCTCACGTCGTCTCTTACAATAGTTTGTCGCGGAGTTTGTTAGGGGCACTGCGGGCGCTGGGCGCGATAACGGGCTGAAGAAGCGAGTTGTTTCAGATTCGGACCAGTGTCTTCACGGCGTGGTTGCCGGCGGCCATGGACTTGAACAAAGCTGGCAATACGCTCAAGGAACATTCGCCATCCACAAAGTCGGCCGCCCGAATCACGCCCTCCTGGATGAATTCGAGCGCGCGACGAATAGTGCGCGGGGTGTGATGGAAACTGCCCAACAAGGTGAGGCTCGAGTAGTGAAGCAATGTTGTGTCCAGCGAAATCGCGGTGCCGAAAGGGCAGCCGCCAAAAAAATTCACTTTTCCGCCCTTGCGCACGAGATGCAGGCTGGCCTCCCAGGTTTCCGGCTTGCCCACAGCTTCCACCACCGCGTCAAAATGGCCTTTGGTCGCTCCACGAAGCTTTGACACCAAACCGCGTCCATCGCCAAGGTCCACGACCTGCGTGGCGCCAAGCCTCTGAGCCGCCGCCAGGCGGGCGGCGTGACGGCCCGCCACGGTAACATCCGTGCCGAGGTGCCTGGCTAGCGCGACAAACATCAGGCCGATGGGCCCGGCGCCCAACACCAGCAAGTGCTGGCCGGCCTTCAAGCTGAGATCCCCCAGACCTTGGACGACGCAAGCTAGCGGCTCCGTGAGCGACGCGTCAACGAAGGCCGTCTCCGGCTTCAGCGGCAACAGGTTCTTCTGCGCCAGACGTGCCGGAACGACAATTGATTCGGCGTAGGCCCCATTCAGAAAGAGCAGATCCTCGCAAAGGTTCTCCTGGCCGACCTTGCAATAAAAACATGCGCCACAAGGCGCCGAGTTCGCTACGACGACTCGATCCCCGACACTCCAGGCCTGGCCGTAGCTCGCTGACCCCGGAGCGCTTACTTCCGAGATGACCCCGGCCAACTCATGCCCGAACTTCGCCGGCGGCACGATCATCTTGGCATGGTAGCCGCGCTTGAAAACCTTCAGATCCGTGCCGCACGTCAGCGCCGCCGCGATCTGAATCCGCACCTCGCCCGGTTTCAGCGGTGCGGGCGTGACTTCTTCGACGCGAACATCTTCTTTTCCGTAGAGGATGGCGGCTTTCATCGGCCTACTTTATGGCGGCAAATCGTGAAAAGCGAAAGCGCGTTTTTCGGGAAGGCTTCAGGGAAGGATGGCGGAAGCAACCGGAGTGCGCCCGTCCTCGGGCGCAGCATCCGGGCAAAGCGGAACGCTTCCGGGAATCCCAGCACGTTCAGTCGATCGGGAGTTGCTGCGCCCGGGGACGGGCGCACTCCGCCGCCAAGGACTGAGCGGTTACGTTTTTCGACTGCGTCTGCCGGACACAGTCCCCAGCCTGCGCTCAGGGCAGGTGTGGGGGCGGCGGGGGCGCTTTGACGAAGTTGGTTTCGCGCAGGTAAATCGGTTCCAGTTTCTCTCCCGCGACAAAGTCGGTACGGCCCAAAGCCAGGCGACTCAAGGTCGCGGCCCGGGGAAACATCCGCCGGCCACCCCGCAGCCGCGAGGCCGCATCCGGCCCGATGAACTGTTCGCCGCACACTTCGCGACGTTGCACTTCCTCAACGGTCACCAGTCGCAGCGGCTCGACCTGGCTCCATCCCTCCTCGCTGAGTTCATAACCCGCAAGATAAAACTCGCCGCGCTGAGCATCGATAATCACATTCACGCGGCCGGTCAGTCCCGCCGCTTGAACCTGTACGGCAAGGCAGTCGGCACTGCTGACACCCAGCAGCTTTATTCCGTTCTGGCCAGAAGCCAATTGCCAGCCTTGCGCCACGGCAATCGCCAGCCGAATCCCGTTGTAGGAGCCCGGCCCCAGCCCGACGGCAAGGCATTCGATTTGTTCCCGTTCTATCTGCGCCTGGCGCAAAACAGTTTCGATCATGCCGATGGCATTAGCGCCCAGAGAACCCGTCTCGATAACCTCGCTGATCGACTGGACCGCGTCCCGACTGGCCTTCTTCACAGTGGAAGCGAACCCCTGCGCGGAAATCGAATCGCCTTGGGCCGGTGACCCGTGCCAGGCGTCGTGGACGACCGCCACGCTCCGCTCGGAGGAGGAGAATTCAAGGGCCAAAATCTTCATAAGAAATGCAGCGTTCGTTTTCACCCAAAGCCTGAATCACAACCCAGCGGAGGCAAATTGGCCGAAGAGTGAGCGGGTAGTTACGGCCGCTGGTTGCAGCTTCCTGGAGACTGGTCCGCAGATCGCCGAACCATCGCTCCGCCCATTCAATCACCGTCACACCCGCCGGCGTCAAATATTCTTCAAGCCCGGCCTGAAAGACTTTTTCGCGTGTCGGTAACCGGTACAAATCCAGATGCGCCAACGCGAGCCGGCCGCCCGGATAGAGGTTGACCAGGGTAAACGTGGGCGAATGTACGCGCCCCGTGATTCCCAGCCCGCGAGCCAGACCTTTGACCAGTTGCGTTTTGCCCGCGCCCAGATCGCCGCACAGGCCGATCACTAGCCCGACCGGCGCTTCTCGACCCCAGGCTTCGCCTAGCGCTTCGGTTTCCGCAGGACTATGCGAAATGCACGTACCCATGCGCAGTCAACGGTCGCACGCCCTCCTTGTCTCTGATCGTGATCCCTTCGCGGGCGGTAATCTTGCCGATGCAGCCTAATGGCAGCTCGGGAAATTGCTTTTTCCACGCGTCCAGCACCGGCACGGCGTCCTGACTGGCCAGCGTGAAAAGCAACTCGAAATCCTCGCCGTCAGTCAGAGCGGCCAATAACGGTGGCTTGCTGGAAGACTTGTTTTTGGCGGCGCGACGCGCCTCCGCGCTGATGGGAATCGCCGAGGCAAGCAACTCGGCTCCCAGCCGGCTCGCCTTCAAAATGTGCCGCAGATCGCCGGCTAAACCGTCGCTCAGGTCGATCATCGAGTGCAGCGAGAAATGTTGCGCCAGCCATTGGGCCTCCTCTAGACGCGGGTGGAATTCGAGGTGTTTGCCAGACAGGGAGCCGCCGAGCTCGCCCGTAACGAGAATGGCATCCCCCACTTCGGCGCCAGAACGCAGCACGGCTTTGCCGCGCGGGACGGATCCGAGCACCGCCACCGAGATGAGCAGGCGCTCGGGGTTGGTGGTGGTTTCGCCTCCGACGATGGCTACGTGGTGCCTCCGCGCCAGCGCGTTGATTCCGAAGTAAACTCTCTCAATCACTTCGGGATCGAAATCCCGCGGCAGCGCAATCGTCACCAGGGCAGCCACGGGAGTCCCGGCCATGGCCGCAATATCGCTCAGGCACCGGCCCAGGGCCTTGTGACCAATTTTCGCCGGCGCGGTTCCGCTAACAAAATGGATGCCCTCTACAACGGCATCGGTCTTGAACAACAACAGTCGATCTGGCAGCCCAACATCGAGCACGGCGCAATCATCGCCCGCACCGACGGCCACTGCCTGATTGGTCGCGAGAGATCGAGTCAGACGGGCAATTAACTCAAACTCATTCATTTGCCCAGTGGCCGGTCAAGCAAGTATAGCATCCCGAAATTCAATGCATTGAACAGGGCATGTGCGGCGATGGGAGCCAACAGATTGTCCATGCGTTCGTACAAGGCTGTTAGCACCAGCGCCAACACGAGCAGAGGAATGAACGTTACCAGGTTGAAATGCACGCAAGCGAACAGCAGCGAAACGCCCCAAAGCGCCAGGCGGGGGAATCCTGCCTGCTTGATGGCGGGATACATGACCCCGCGGAACACAATCTCCTCCGCCACCGGCGCCAGAACGATTGCCAGTGCTGCCAGCAGAAGACGATTAGACCATGCATTAGTCATCCGCAGCGCATGGACCGCTTGCTGCTCCTGTGGCTGCCAGTGAAGCTGAGCCATCGCCTGGGCCGAGGCCCACTGCAGCCCCTCGCCCAGCGGCAAAAACACGAAGGCCAGGGCGATCCCTGCCACTAGCGCCCGCCGCCGCTGGTTGGCCAGGCCGAAGGCGTCACTCCAGCGCACGCGCTGCGCACGCAGAAAGCCGATGAGAAATAGCAGCACCGCCGCTTCGGCCACGACCATTTGCTCGCCTGAACTTGCTTCGGGCGCCTGGCCCGCAATCTTCTGCGTCCACGCCGCGAGCGACAAACCCACCGACAGACAGCCCAGGATCAAAATGAAGCGGAGCAGCAGGTCTTCAAGATTCCAGACCTGGCTGATGAATACCAGCCCGGCTGCCAGGGCAATAACTCCTGCGGTCAGGAGTGCGAAAAACGCCACCCGGTGCATCCCGCCGGCGCCGGTATGATGCAACCCACTCACGATCATCGAACCGAGGCAAAGGCAAATAAATATCCCCAGCAGCAGGCGCAGGATCGTCTCCAGGTTCCATGGTTTGGGAGACAGCATAGCGTCAAATCACTCGCTCACTTTCACGACATAATACAGCAGGGGACCGCGCACTTCCTTGAACCAGTGCGGAACGCGCGCCGGAATCACGATGATGTCCCCTTTCGACAGTTGGCGCGCGTCTCCGCCAACGATTTCTTTGGCGCGCACTTCTCCGGGGGAAATGGTCCTCGACTCGCGCGCCGTGCCTCCTGTGACAAAAGTCGCGGAGCCTTCCAGGATATGGAAGATATCTGTGTCTCGTTCGTGCATTTCCACCTCACCCGGGACCTCGCGCCTACCTGCCTGAATCTTGAATTGGTTCGTGGTCAGGAGCGGGCCGCCTTTGGCGAACGCCGCCTCCACTTCCTCATGCCCAATGTGGATGACGGCGCTGGGCAGCCTCTCGGCTCCACCGCTGGCTACAGGCAAGCTGGCGACCAATATTACGAGGAGGAATATCGCTTTCATGCACTCGGAGTTTGCTTTCGCCCATCGCACTTTACAATGCGAACTTGATCGCTGACTCGTCGTTCATGGTTCTTTGGTCTTGCCTTGGCCGGAGCAATGTGCGTCATTGGAACCACGGCACACATTGCCTCGCTATGAAACCAAAGCTACTCATTCTCCTTCTCGCACTGACTTCTTTCGTTCTAAATTGCGCCGCCGAGTTCCGCGCCGGCATCGCCGTCCGCAAGGTCACACCTGACCCACTGCTGCCGGTCAGCGGCGGCGTTGGCCCTTCCCATAAGGTGACGCGCAAAGAGGGCGACTTGACTGTTCGCGCCCTCGTGTTGGAACAGGACAACACACGCGTCGCCATAGTGAGCGCCGATTTCCTGGGATTCCCCGGCGTCCTCGGCAACAAGGTGCGCGCTGCCGTCAAAGAAATTCCAGCCGAGAATATTCTGATCGGCGCGACACACACTCATAGCGCACCGGATTGTTACGGGTTCCCCGACGGCAGGGGCGGCACCGCAAGCGACTCCAATTATGTGGCCAGTGTTTGTGTGCGCATGGCCGAAGCCATCAACGAGGCGGTCTCGAAGCTGCAACCCGTGAAACTGAAGATCGCCACGGGCAAAGCAAACGGAAAAATCGCGTATAACTATTATGCGCCGCAGTTGTACGATCCGCGTTGCCATGTCATTCAGGCGCTCGACACGAGCGGGCGGCCATTTGTCACGCTCGTGAACTATGCCGTCCATCCCGAGGTCCTCGGCAACAGCGTCGGTATCTGCAGCCCGGACCTGATTGGACCTTTGTATGACCGAATCGCGGACAAGGGCGGCGGGACGGGCATCTTCATGAACAGCGCTCAGGGTGGAATGGTGACAGCGGACAATCGCGTCACAGGGGAACGCGACGCTCGGACCTGGGCAGAATGCGAGCGGATCGGAATGTTGCTGGCCGACGAGGCGTTGCGGATCGTCCAGGACGCGCCGGAGCAGGCCTCACCCAAGCTCGTGTGCAAATCAAGGCCGCTGACGCTGCCGGTGGAATCGCCGCTCATGCGCGCGCTCATGAAACAGTTGCCCGGCAGCCCGGGCGGCGAGACCAAGAGCGTGACCACGCAACTGAATGTCGTGAACGTTGGCAATGCCCAAATCCTGACGATTCCCGGCGAGGCGCTGCCGAACATCGGCTACTATCTCAAGCGCAAGATGCACGGCCAACACAACCTGCTCTTCGGCCTGACGAATGACGCGTTCGGCTACATACTCACCAAAGAGGACTACGACAGCTTCGAACGCTACTCGTATGTCAGCCGCACCAGCCTCGGGGAGCACACCGGTCAGGTTCTGGTTGATGAAGCGCTGAAATTTGTGGACGAATGTCCCAAACCGGAGGAAATCAAGCGGACCGATTGATCCGCGACTCGGAGCTGCTTTTCGTCAAACCGTCCGTTGGGCTGCGCCCGTCGGGTCGGCATTACCCGTATGCAAAGCTTGCAGTCATGAATTCGGATTTGAAAATTCGGGCTTCATTCGCGCTTCGGATTTCGACCGTCGGATTTCCGACTAGTGGACAGGATCCCCTTCGCTCTGATTCTTTAGCCACGCCTTCACTACCCCTGTAATTATCTTCTGTTAGTTCGTTCGGTTTGCCGTCGGGCGGGTGCTATACTCTGAAAACCATGACCGACGCCGAATTGCTCCAGCGCTATGCCGAAAGCCGTTGTGAAGCGGCCTTCGCAGAACTGGTGAATCGGCACGTTTCCCTGGTTTTTTCCGCGGCCATGCGCCAGGTCGGCAATGACGCGCATCTGGCGCAAGATATCACGCAGAGCGTGTTTATCGACCTGGCTCGGAAAGCGTCATCCCTGTCTCGACGCTCGGTTCTGACGGGCTGGCTTTATACCAGCACTCGTTACGCAGCCGCCAAAGCCGTGCGCGCCGAACAGCGGCGGCAGGCGCGGGAGCAGGAGGCCTCTACCATGCAAGAAATATTGCGCGAGACCACAACCGAAAATCAATGGGACCAATTGCGGCCCGTGCTCGATGAAGCCATGCACGAATTGAATGAGGGCGATCGGAATGCCGTGCTGCTCCGCTACTTCAAAGGCCGTCAGCTTGCCGAAGTTGGCGCTGAGCTCGGCCTGAGCGAAGACGCCGCCCGCATGCGCGTGGCTCGCGCGTTGGAAAAACTGCGCAACCTGCTGGTCAAGCGGGGCGTGGCTGCCTCCGCTGCCGGGCTCGCCGCACTGCTTGCCAGCCAGACGGTAACTGCCGTCCCGGCCGGCCTGGCAAGCATGATTGCCGGAACGGCCTTTGCCAGCGCGACGGCCGCGGGGGCTGTCTCCACGTTAACTCTGTTCAAACTCATTACTATGACCAAACTCAAACTCGCAATTCTTAGCGCGCTGGTTGTCGCCGGCGTCGCCACCCCAATGCTGCTTCAGCACCAGACACAGGTTCGTCTCCGCGAAGAGAGCCAAACCTTGCGCCAGCAAAGAAATCAAGCCACAGAACAAGTGACTGCTCTGGCCGCCGAGAACTTGCGCCTCTCCAATCTCATCGCCCAGGTAAACAACTCACAATCAGTCCAGAAAGGCCCTTCAAACGAGCTTCTGAGACTTCGTGGTGAAGTTGCTCGCCTGCGTGCCGACGGGCGGAGCTCCACGCAAGGCAGATCTGCTGATTCAGAGGCCAGCAACGATCCCAACATCGAAGCTTCGCTCAAGACCTGGGCGACACGAGTGGCCTTCCTCAAACAGCGCCTGGAGCAGATGCCTGACAAGAAAATTCCGGAATTCCAGTTCCTCACCGACAAGGATTGGTTCGACGCGGTGAAGAACACCAAGCGACTCGAAACCGACGACGACGTTCGCCAGGCCTTGAGTGATCTACGAAAGAACGTCAAAAACCAATTCGACCAGATGCTGCAGCAGGCGCTCCGCGGTTATGCTCGGGCCAACGATGGCATGTTGCCAACCGAGCTTTCCCAATTGAAGCCCTACTTCCAGACACCCATGGATGAAGCCATCCTGCGCCGTTATTCGCTGGTGCAGTCGGGAAAAGTGGCCGACGTGCCCCAGAGCGAGTATTTGGTGAGAGAAACCGCCCCTCCCGTGGACGATGAATACGACACCATCCACAGCATCAGTATCAATGGCATCAACATACATGGTGTCAACCGCATCGAGGACGCCGTCAAACAAGCCGGCATTCAATACGCGCAAGCCAACAACGGACTGTTGCCAACCGATCCGTCCCAGCTCGCGCCTTATCTCAAAGAGCCGATCGATCCGGCCAAGATCCAAAAAGTCATGAGCCAGGTTCCGCCCGGCGTCACCACGCTCGACCAACTCAAAGCGTTCCTCAAATGAAAACCGACACTAGGCCTCGCCAGGTACTCCTACCCGGCGTCGCTAAGCGAATTGGATCCAACATGTCCGAGCGCTCTGTGTTTGTCTCCCAAGCGCTAGTTTCCGGACTTAACGTGAGCTGCCGGCCTCCTGCGGCCTTCCCGAAGCGGTCTGGGCGTGGCTGATGGCATCGTGGAGTTCGAGGCGAAAGGCGAGCGCCTCATAGTCGTCCATGGGGGGAAGCTCCAGCAGCCGCATGAGGGCGGGCATCAACAGGCAGAGCGCCTCGTGCGCGTCGTGGTCGCGGCACAGCCGGGCCTCGTGATCGAGATAACGCAAAGCATCTGGCGGCGTCATATATACCTCGCAAGGATCGGGCGCTCCCACAGTCAGCAACGGCTGGCGGGACGCACGACCGCTCGCCCTCAAAAGCCCACTTATGGTGCCCGCGACAGGACTTGAACCTGTACGATGTTACTCACTAGAACCTGAATCTAGCGCGTCTGCCAATTCCGCCACGCGGGCAACACACCTGCATGTCCAGATAACGGCGCTCAATCGGGTCACAATTCACCACCGCGGCCAGATTGGCATAGTCCAAACCGCGCTTGTGCGGCGGTTATCTGAGACTGCGACATTATTCATTCACCCCAGCCAAACATCAAGCCAAATCAGCTCGACCAATCGGCAAGCGGAACGCCTTTTCGCACTTTTAACGGCGGCCACAGTCTGTAAATTGGGTTGGTGATTGATAGCGATCAGAAGCTCGCTGCCTTTCTGCCCCTGCTGCGGTCCGCCACATGGGTGGCCGTGGACACCGAAGCCGACAGCCTGCACGCTTACCCGGAAAAGATTTGCCTCATCCAGATTAGCACCGCTTCGGGCGACGAACTGATCGATCCCCTGGCCTCATTCAACCTCGATCCACTGCTGGAGGCGCTTTCGGGCCACGAGTTGATCATGCACGGTGCGGACTACGATCTGCGCCTGTTGGAGAAGCATCACCGCTTCGTTCCCAGCGCGGTTTTTGATACCATGTTGGCGGCACGTTTGCTGGGACTTTCGCAGTTCAGCCTTAGTCACCTTGTCGAACAATTTTTGGGGGTGAAACTGGAGAAAGGGGCGCAGAAAGCCAACTGGGCATTGCGACCTTTGACCGAGCGCATGGAACGCTACGCGCGCAATGACACGCATTACCTCCGGCCTCTCGAGGAGAAGCTCAAGCCGGCCCTTCAGGCCAAAGGACGGCTGGCCTGGCACCAGGAATCCTGCGACCGGTTGATTAGCGAATCAACGAAGGAACGGCCCGCCAATTTGGACTCGGTCTGGCGTATAAAGGGCAGTCATCGCCTGGGGCGACCCGCACTGGCGGTGCTCCGCGAATTATGGCGCTGGCGGGAAACGGAGGCGCTCGGAGTCAATCGCCCGCCGTATTTTGTAGTGAGTCACGAAGCGTTGGTCGATATTGCCGCCGCGGCCGCCGCCGCCAAACCGGTTGAAGCACATTTGCCCAGACACCTTTCCGAGCGCCGCCGCAGCGGCCTCATGAAAGCGGTCGCGCGCGGCCTGGCGATTTCAGCGGAGGAGCAACCGAAAATTTTGCGCTCCAGCAGCCGGCGTCCAAGCGAAGCCGAGCGGCGCCGGACTCTCGAATTGCAAAAGCGGCGTGACGCCCGGGCTTCGGAGTTGGGCATCGACCCTACGTTGATCGCCAGCCGTGCGATGTTGTCCGACCTGGCGCACGACTGGGAGAAACACTCGCCGGAATTGATGACCTGGCAACGCACGTTGCTCTCCCCGTAAGCCTGCTCGCTCACCTCACCACCTCGAACGCAAATCCCTTTAGATACTCGGTCTCGGGGATCATCGGAATAATCGGATGGTCAGGCGACTGCGTGTACGTCGCCACGCGGCGCAGAAACCGGCGGGCGTCGTACGCCGCCGAGAGCACAGTGTCCTGAAACAGCCCCGCGGCGACATGATGCGAACAGCAGAATGTCGCAAGCGTGCCGCCCAATTTGAGCAGTTTCAGCGCGCGCAGGTGGATTTCCTTGTAGCCGCGGAGCGCGTCTGGCACCGAGGCGCGATTGCGCGTGAACGAAGGCGGATCGAGCACGATCAAATCCCAGCGCGGAACAAATTTTTCATGGGGTTTGGTTACAGTCTGTGCCTTGAGCCAATCAAAGACGTTCACGGTCTCGAACGAGCATTTTTCCGCCAGGCCATTGGCTGAGGCATTGCGTGCCGCGGCTGCGGTGGCCTCCGCGCTCTGGTCCAGAAAGTGCACATGGTTAGCGCCGGCGCGGGCCGCGTGGAGGCCGAACCCGCCGAGAAAACAAAAGCAGTCGAGCACCTGGCCGCCTCGCGCTAGTTTGGCGACGCTTTGGTAATTGACCTGTTGATCCAAATAGAGGCCCGTTTTGTGGCCCGCGCGCAGGTCAGTCTCAAATTTCAGCCCGTTCAGCTCCACGGTCACTGGTCCGCTCAAGTTGCCAAACAGTACGCCATTGGCTTCGGCCAGTCCTTCGAACTTGCGTGAGGCGATGTCGCTGCGTTCGACAATAGCCCGCGGCGAGAACAGGGTCTGCAGTGCTGCCAGAATCGACGCTTTGCGTTGCTCCATTCCTAACGAGGAAATTTGCACAACCAGCACGTCCTCGTATTTGTCAACAATTAGTCCGCTGAGCAGATCGCTCTCGGCATTCAGGACGCGGAATGAAGTCGCCTGCGGCAGATGCCGCTGCCTTACCGCCAGGGCCGACCTGAGCCGTTCCTCAAAAAAGCGCTGATCGACTTCCACGCGCTCCGGCGCGAGCATGCGAATGTTGATCTTCGATTTAGAATTGTAAAAGCCAGTTCCGAGAAAACGCTGGCGGTGATCCTTGACCTGCACCACTGCTCCATCCTCTGCGGGCTGCGTCAACCGCAGCACCGAGCCTTGATAAATCCATGGATGGCCGGCGACGATGCGATCGGCCTCGCCAGGTTTTAGTAAGACAGTCGGCAACGTGTCCATGGATTATAAACAGCATCGGCTTTTGCTTCCAGCGAAACAGCCGTCCCCGCAGGCGCCCAGTAATCGTGGACACTAAACTTTTTGTCAAGGCGGCGCTCCTTTCGTTGCAGCTCCGCTATGCTGCGACAAGTGCGCTCCACGACCCCAACACCGCTGATTCCCAGCGCAAAAAACTGGCCCGTTAGTTGCTTTTGTGCTATAAATTGGATTGGCCCTTAAAAGAGCGAAATCGCCAACCAGCCTAACTTTTGATGCGCTTCTTCTTCTATTCTCATGATGGGATGGGTCTTGGGCACATCCGTCGGCGCATCGCTATCGTGCAGCGAAGCGGGCTGGGGCCAGGAACAGTTGGTGTGCAAGCTGCTGTTAAGGAATGGCCTGTTACATGTCAACTTAACCTCACCCGAAGCCGGTTATGACAAGCCCCCAGCGAAAAACCCGCATTGCTCTCTATTCACCCGGTATTGTTGGCCTGGGCCACTTACGCCGGAACCTGCTTATCTCCCAGGTTTTGGCCGAGTCGGAGCTTCGGTCGGTAAACCTGATGGTCACTGAGGCGAGGGAGGCCAGTGCCTTTGTCAACTGCATGCCCCCAGGCGTTGACTGCATCACTCTGCCTGGGCTGAGCAAGGGCGTGGATGGGGTTTGCAAGCCTCGGTACTTGGACCTTCCACTGAAGCAGGTGATCGCTCTTCGAGGGCGAACGATTCGCGCCGCGCTCAAAGCGTTCGAGCCGGATCTGCTGGTTGTCGACAATTTACCTCGCGGCGCATACCGGGAATTGGATCCGGCGCTGAAACAGCTTAAAGCCGCGGGACAGACGCGCTGCGTACTGGGACTGCGGGACGTGCTCGATGAGCCCTGGTCAGTGCAGCGGGACTGGCTCCGATGGAGATTCGATGAGGCCGTTGAGGAGTATTACAGCGCAATCTGGGTGTACGGGGATCCTTCAGTGTATAACATGATTGATGAGTATCGCTTCCCGCCTAATATTGCCTCGAAGATTCGCTTTACGGGTTACCTGGACCAATGCAAGCGGATGAGCTTTCCGAATCGGCAATCCCAGGAGCCACTGGAGGCCGATACTGTGCCCCAGGGAAGGCTGATGCTTTGCCTCCTGGGCGGTGGGCAGGACGGCGACCGGCTGGCCGAAGCTTTTTCGCAAGCGGATCTTCCCCCGGACGCCTGCGGCTGCATCGTGACGGGGCCCTTCATGTCGGCGGACACACAACGGCGGCTGCTGCAGCGGGCGGCGGCGAACCCTCGGCTGCGCGTGCTGAGCTTCATTTCCGAACCAACAATGCTCGTCAAACGAGCCGACCGGGTGATTGCGATGGGCGGCTACAATACGGTGTGCGAAGTGCTCTCGTTTGAAAAAAGGGCGTTGATCGTGCCGCGGGTAAAGCCGCGCAGGGAGCAGATCATTCGGGCGTCGCGGCTGCGCGACATGGGATTGATCGACATGCTGGAAGTGGACCGGTTGAGTCCGCAAGCACTCTCCGAATGGATGGCGCGGGAATTGCCACCCTTGCAGGTAAACGGCCGACTTAATCTAAACGGTTTGGAGCGGCTGCCTGAATTGGCGGCGGAAGTTCTTGGGCGCTCGGGCCAGCAAGCGGCGGCTCGACAAGCAATCGCTGGCGGCATTCCGACGCTGGCGGCTTCATGAGCGAGCCATTCGGAAACGCGCTCCTCCGACCGGTCAGCGTGGGTTACGTGGTCAAGATGTTCCCCCGCCTATCGGAGACTTTTATTCTTAATGAGATTCTGGAATTGGAACGGCAGGGGCTGTCGCTGCGCATTTTCTCGCTCAAACGCCCAAACGAATCCGTGGTCCATCCTCAGGCCAAATTGGTTCGCGCGCCGATTACCTATCTTCCTGAGAGCATTCATCGAGAGCCGCTTCGGATTCTCCGGGCCCAGTTCGCAGTCGGTCGTTTTTGCCGGCGCTCCTATCGCGACACGCTCATCGATCTGCTCAGAAATTGCTGGGGGCGGTCCCTGGGAAAATCGTTGCTCAGATTCAGCCAAGCGAGTTGCCTCATAGCCGAACTCAAAGGAATCAGCCACCTGCATGCGCATTACGCCACGGATCCGGCCAAGGTGGCGTTCCTTGCCCACTTGATGACAGGCATTCCCTACAGCGTGACGACTCATGCCAAGGATTTATTTCAAGATGAACGGCTCAGCTCTCCCTCCATCCGGGAACGGCTTGGCCGGGCGCGCTTCATTGTCGCTAACAGCCATTACAGCGCCGGCCAGCTTCGAGCCCATCTCAAGGCCGACGCTGAGATTCATCCGATCTACAATGGCATTGACTTGAACCTCTTTCAGCGTCCGCAAAACGAGCCGACCGAACCGGTCATTTTGAGCGTAGGGCGTACGGTGGAGAAGAAAGGGTTCGCTGTTCTTGTCCAAGCGTGCCACCTTCTGAAAAACCGTCGAGTTCGTTTTCAATGCAAAATTGTTGGCCGGCTCGCTCGCTCGCTCCGAAAGCAGATCGACCGTTTGGGACTTGAACGAGACGTGCAGATGCTTGGCCCGCTGCCGCAGCAGGAGGTCCTCACGCAATATCAGCAGGCCATGATTTTTGCCCTGCCTTGCGTTGTGGCAGCGGATGGCGACCGAGACATTTTGCCAAACGTCCTCAAAGAGGCGATGGCTGTGGGCGTGCCGGTCGTCACGAGCCACCTTGCTCCGATTGAAGAATTGATACAGGATGAGGTCAACGGTCTGCTGGTTCCTCCCGGCGACGTAGCGGCGCTGGCAAACGCCCTGGAGCTGCTCCTGACCGATGCCAAACTCCGCCAGAGGCTTGCCAGCCAGTCGAGAGTAGTCATTGCGGAACGGTTTGACATGCGGACGAGCTTCACCCAGCTCAAAAATCTCCACCTGCAGATGATGCGAGACCGGCTACCCGTACCGGTCACGATTGGGACGGCTTGGACGAAACCCGAGAGCTATGAACCAGAGCAAGTCTCTTAAAGTCGGCTACGTCCTAAAGAGGTTTCCGCGCCTCTCGGAGACTTTCATTTTGAATGAATTGCTCCAACTGGAGCGTCAGGGAGCGTCCATCCAAGTCTATTCCATGATCGATCCCGCGGTGGTCGAGGCGAACGGTGTGCGCCACGGCCTACTTCGCGAGTTGGCGGCGCAAGTCACTTACCTGCCGCGCAAGGTGGCCCTCAAAGGATTAGTCGTCAAACGCGGTCGCTTTAGCGATGGCGAGTTTGCCGAGGAGGCCTACAAAATTAAATCCGCTGCCTTCCTTCAAGCCGCGACCATCGGCAACATGGCTGTGGCGCACGAGATCGGCCACCTGCACGCCCACTTCGCGACCGACGCGGCCACGGTTGCTTTGCTCGCCAGCCGGCTCACGGGTATCCCGTGCTCTTTCACCGCACACGCTAAGGACATCTACCATAAGAATGTCGATCGCGCGTTGCTGCGGCGGAAAATTCAAGAGGCCCGCTTTGTGATTACGGTCTCCGAATTCAATCGGCGATTCTTGGCGGATCTGGCCGGGCCGGACCTCGCAAACAAGATCGTCCGGCTCTACAACGGCCTCGATCTGGAGCGTTTTAAACCCGACCCCCGAATCACTCGCGAGTCAGCGTCTATTCTGGCGGTTGGCCGCCTGGAAGAGAAGAAAGGGTTTCGACATCTCATAGAGGCCTGCCGTATCTTGCGCGACTCCGGGCAGTCTTTCCATTGTCTCATTATCGGTGAGGGACCTGAGCAGGAAGCCTTGAAGCAGCAAATCGCCGAGGCGGGTTTGTCGGACCGCGTTTTGCTGGCCGGAGCGCAACCGCAAGAGCAGTTGATCGAAGCGATGAAGCGCGCGACGATGCTGGTGCTCCCCTGCGTGGTCAGCACCTCGGGCGATCGGGATGCGCTGCCGACGGTATTGCTGGAGGCGTTGGCCAGCGGGCTGCCGGCTATTTCCACAGCGCTGGTCGGGATTCCCGAAATCATTGAGAATGGAAAAACGGGCCTGCTGGTCCCGCCAGGCGAACCCCGGTCTCTGGCCAAAGCCATCGGAGAAGTTCTAAGGAATCCGGAACTCCAAAAGAGGTTGGCCCAGGCCGGGCGGGCGAAAGCGGAGACGGTCTTCGACATTCGCAAGAACGTCTGCATCCTCCAGGAACTCTTTGCCAAATCAGCATTCGACCAGCAGAGTGTTGGCGAACCGGCTGAGGAGGGAGACTGATGCGGATTGCTTACGTCAGCGCAGACACGGGTGTGCCGATCTTTGGTCGTAAAGGCTGCTCGATTCATGCGCAAGAGGTGTTACGGGCGATGAAAAAGTGCGCTGTGGAAATCGACCTGTTTGCTCTTCGTCTCGATGGCCAACCGCCCGCTGGCTTGGAGACGGTAGCTGTCCACCACCTTCCCGCGTTGCCCAAAGGGGATCGAGCCGCTCGCGAACAAGCCGCCCTCGCCGCTAACGGCGAGCTGCGAAGCGCGCTCGAAAAAGCTGCGCGCGAAGCGCCGTTCGACCTGATCTACGAGCGCTACTCACTGTGGAGTTGCGCCGCGATGGAATTTGCGCGAGACCTCGGAATACCCGGATTGCTTGAAGTCAACGCGCCGTTGATTGAGGAGCAGGCGCAATACCGTGAACTGGTGGATCGCGCCAGCGCCGAGCAAGTGGCCGAGCGGGTTTTCGGCGCCGCCACAGCCCTGCTGGCTGTCTCGGATGAAGTCGCCGAATACCTCGAACACTATCCTGCGGCTCGGAACAAAGTACAAGTAATACCCAACGGCGTTGACCCGGAGCGTTTTCCGGCAAATCTGAAGCCGTCATTGCCCGGCACGCCTGGAACATTCACCGTGGGCTTTGTCGGCACTTTGAAAGCGTGGCACGGGCTGGGGATTTTGGTCGAGGCCTTGGCGCTCATGCGCCGGCGCAACCCGCAGACTCGATTGCTCCTGGTGGGCGACGGGCCGGAACACGGGCGGCTCGTGGCAGACTTGTCAGAGCGCGGCTTGCTTCAAGCGGTTCATTTTACCGGCGCAGTTGCCCCCAGCCAAGTGCCCGGGCTGTTGGCTTCGATGGATGCAGCCGTCGCGCCGTACCCGAAACTGTCGCATTTCTATTTCTCACCGCTCAAGGTTTATGAATACATGGCCGCGGGGCTGCCGGTGGTAGCCAGCCGGGTCGGTCAGCTCGAGAAACTGATTGAACCCGAGGTGAACGGTTTGCTTGTGCCGCCGGGCGATGCGCCTGCGCTGGCAGAGGCACTCGGGCAATTGCAAAGTGATCCTGAGCTGCGTTTGCGGATTGGCCAGGCGGCTCGAGCCAAGGTGCTTCGAGACCACACCTGGGACCGAGCAGTCCAGCGCATCCTGAGGCTTGCCGGAATGGAGCGGCAACCGCATTTTATCGAGAAGCAATAGTGGTCTAGCAGGTCAAAAAGGTTAAAAAGCTTACCTTAGCTACATCGTTACGAGGGCCAGACGCGCGGCGCGGCCATGTAATTGGTGTAACAATGTAACGATGTAACTGTAACAACCGTAAATGTCGCGACCGCAAACGCTTTCCAAAAGCCTGCCCGGCCTGTGGAGGATTACGAAATACTTCTGGCCGCAGCTCCGCAAGCATCGCCCTTTGATCCTCGGGGCGATGACAGCTCTGTTCGCCGAAGTTGGCTTGCGCTTGTTGGAGCCCTGGCCGGTGAAGTTTGTCTTTGACCGTGTCATTGGCACGTCACGCGGCGCGCGCGCCTGGGGCATCCCCGCACTGGCCAACTTTTCACCCACGGCGCTGATCGCCTTGGCGGCTTTGGGCGCAGCTTCCATCAGCGGAGCGCGCGCCTTGGCCGCTTATTGGAATAATATTGGTTTTGCCAAGCTCGGCAACCGGGTGCTGACCCAAGTGCGTTCGCAACTTTATCGTCACGTTCAATATCTCTCGCTCTCCTTTCATACCAAGGCCAAGACCGGCGATCTGGTGGTGCGCGTGATCGGCGACGTGAGCATGCTGCAAGACGTGGCGGTGACCGCCTTGCTGCCGCTGCTGGGGCGGCTGTTGATTCTCGTGGGTATGCTGGCGATCATGTTCTCGCTAAACTGGCAACTGGCCCTCATCGCGCTGGCGGTTTTTCCCCCGTTCTGGTTGCGGAATGTGCGCTTGATGCAGCGCATCCGGCAAGTGGCACGCCGCCAGCGCCAGCGCGAAGGCGCCATGGCGGCCACTGCGGCCGAATCCATTAGCGCCATCAAAACCGTGCAAGCTCTCTCACTGGAGGGCGCTTTCGCGCAGGTTTTCTCGCGCGAAAACGAAAAGAGTCTGAAACAGGATGTGGAAGGCAAACGCTTGGCCGCCAACCTGGAACGCTCCGTCGATGTCCTCACTGCCGTTTCCGCGGCGTTGGTCTTATTTTTCGGTGTCCCGCAGGTGTTGCTCAACGAAATTAGCGCCGGCGACCTTTTGGTTTTTCTAGCCTATCTCAGATACGTTTTTCGACCAGTCCAGGATTTTGCGAAATATACCGGCCGGCTTGGCAAGGCCTCCGCCGCCGGCGAACGCGTGCTGGATCTGCTGGATCGCGTGCCGGACGTGCGCGATCTTCCGGGCGCAGTCCGCGCGCCCGCCTTCGAGGGACGGGTGCGATTCGCGGCCGTCAGTTTCGCCTATGAGCATGGGCTTCGGTTGTTGGAGAACATTGAGCTGGAGATTCAGCCTGGGCAGCAGATCGCGTTGGTGGGGCCCTCGGGCGGCGGCAAATCGACGCTCGTCAGTTTAATTCTCCGGTTGTACGACCCGATGAAGGGACGAGTGATGATCGATGGGCGAGACATCCGCGAGTTCACGCTCGAATCATTGCGTTCCCAAATCAGCGTGGTGTTGCAAGACAACTTGCTCTTCGCTGCCAGTGTGCGCGACAACATCGCCCACGGCGCGTCATCTGCCACGATGGATGAAATCCAGGCGGCGGCCCGGCTGGCCAGCGCCCATGATTTCATCGAGGCGCTGCCCCAAGGATACGAGACGGTCCTGGGCGAGCGGGGCGTGACCCTGTCGCATGGGCAACGGCAGCGGATCGCTATCGCGCGCGCGGCCATTCGCAAGGCGCCCATTCTGATCCTGGACGAGCCGATGACCGGCCTCGATAAGAAAAACGAGCGGGCGGTGATTGAGTCTCTTGAACTGCTCAACCGGGGCCGGACCACCTTCCTCATCACGCACGATTTGGGCCACGCGACCGGCGCCGACCTGATTCTCTATCTTGAGGCCGGGCGCATCCTCGAGCGCGGCACGCACGCGGCCTTGATGCAAGCCATCGGTCCCTACGCTGCTCTCTTTAACCTGCAAGCTGCGTCCCGCGACGAGAGGCGGGAGATTCATGCTCTCACTCAGTGACATCGAACCTAAACTCCTGAGCGCGCTCTGCGATGAAGGCTATGCCCTGGATCAAACCCGCTTCACGACCGGCCGTCCAGACCGCGCGACGCTGGCTTTGCGAACGCGTACCGGCACACCCGTCGTGGCCAAGCTCTATCCCGGTGGCGGCGGAGAAACGGCTTACAATAACATGCAAGCCGCCTGGCGCTCCTCGTTCGGAGAACGGCGTCAGCCCCCCGGCTTGCCACAGCCTCTCGATTATTTGCCCGAAGCGGGAGTTCTCGTCATGGAACGGCTCGAAGGACGGTCACTGACGGAGCTGGCCGCGCCACGGGAGAAAATTTTTGAGGAATCAATCCGCTTGCTCTCAGCGCTTCATGGCTCTGACGCTCAACCGGCCACTCGGCGGAACTCGCGCGCCATTGTGCGCTCGGTGAAGCGAAAAGCGCAACGAATAGCCGAAATTGCGCCCCGTTTCGTTGACGTGACTCGACCAGTCGTCGAAGCTTTGGAAGCAGCGCGAGCGCACGACACCGAACTCGTGCCTTCGCACGGAGATTTCTCAGCGCGGAACATTTTGGTTGGGCCAAACCGGCTGGCATTGATTGATTGGGATCGCTTTCAGTGGGCCGATCCCGCTCGAGACGTGGCTTATAATGGCGCGTACTCGTGGGTGTCGGCACTGCAGCGGGGCGATCGGCCCGAATGGTTGGAGTTGAAGCGTGCGGTCGCAGTTTATGAGTCGGTTCGTCCCGGCGTGGTTCTCGAACCACAGTTGGGATTCCACGTCGCTGCTGGGCTGATGCGTTTGGCGTGCAGCCTGGTCGAACTATGGCCGCACGAGGCTCACCTGGTTCCTGAACTCGCGGCCGAGGCGCGCCGTCATTTGGACGAGCGATGAAGATAACAATTCTCAGCCACAACGTTTCTTCCAACGCCGTCATGCGCGCCCATCGGTTAGCGGTGGCCGCCCGGAATTTCGCTGACGTGACCTTGCTGGGACCGACTGAACCTACCGGCGCGTGGCCCGCTCTGCCGCCTGAGCCGTGGATCAAGACTGTCGAGGAAAAGCGGTTTCCGAAGTTCTTTTTGTCTTTCATTCAACTTGTTGAAGCTGCGGAGGGCGACGTGTTGATCGCGGTCAAGCCTCACCTGGCTTCATTCGGAGCGGCCCTGGTCGCGGCGGAAAGACGGGCAGTTCCAGTGGTGCTTGATCTCGATGATCTGGATGTGGCGCTGGCGCCTCGCGCGGAGTGGAACAAAAAACCTTCGATGACGGACCTGCGCCGTCCGGCATCAGCAGTTTATCTTTCACTACTCACGAAAGCAGCGCCGGCTGCGTCGGCGATCACCGTATCTTCCACGGCGCTGCAAAAGCGGTTCGGCGGCACCGTCGTGCCTCACGGCTGCCTGACCGAATTGTTCGATCCGGCCGCAATCGACCGAGAGCGCGCTCGGCGCGAGTTTGCCTTCGATGGTCCGACGGTGCTCTTCGCCGGGACGCCACGAGAACATAAGGGCCTCAAACCACTGGCCAAAGCCATGAGCCAAATTCCGGGAGCACGCCTGGCCGTGGTTTGCCGCCTCCAAGACCTCGCGGATTCGCATTGGGAACGTTACCCGCTGCTCAGAATACCGATCGTTTCCTATCCAACTGTTCCCAAACTGCTCGCCGCAGCCGATGTGCTGGCGATTCCGCAATTGGATTCGGAGCCGGCACGCTACCAGATGCCGATGAAAGTCTATGACTGCATGGCCATGGCCAAGCCGATTGTGGCCAGCGCAGTTTCTGATTTGCCGAGTGTGCTTGAAGGCTGTGGCCGCCTTGTCCCGCCGGGAGACGTGGACAAGCTGGCGGCGGCGGTTTGCGAACTGCTCAGCGATTCGGCTCAGGCCCGTGCGCTCGGCGAGCGAGCTCGGGCGCGCTGCCTGGAAGATTTTTCCATGGAGCGGGTCGGTGAAAAACTGCGTGAGGTCATCAGCCGCGTTCAGTCGTAATTCCGTGAGCGTTTTGGTTCACGATCCGTTCAACGCCGCGCAAGACCCGCAGATGCCCTTTCTGCTGAACGCGCTTGACCCGCGGCAGGCTTTATCACAACTGAAATCCTGCTGCACTGGACTCAATAGCTACGAGGCCGAAATCACGCTTGCTTCGATTAAAGTGACTCGACACAAGCCGGGCCGGCGGTGCCTCATCGAATACGAACTGAAGCTGGAACGCTGCGGCGAGCCATCCGAGATTTTGATGGTTTTGGGAAAAGCGCGCGCCAAGGGACTCGACAAAAAGGCCCACGAACTTTTGCAGCGCTTCCGCGAGTCCGGCTTCGGCCCAGAAAGCGAAGATGGCATTTCTGTCCCCGAACCGCTCGGGCTGATTCCCGATTTCCGGATGTGGCTGCAGCGGAAGGTGCCGGGCGTTCCAATAACGGAACCTTTGCGAAAGCCGGATGGAGTGAAGTGGGCAAGGCGAGCGGCCGAGGCAGCGCACAAGATTCATCAGGCCAACATTCCAGCCCGTCGCGTGCACACCATGGCAGATGAACTCAGAATCTTGCGCGAGGGTCTGGCGAAAGTGGCAGAGATCAAGCCTGGATGGGCAAAGCACCTTGACCGCGTGTTGGCGAAGTGCGACCGCTTGGGCGCAAGCTTGCCGGTAGCGCCCGCGTGCGGTATTCACCGGGACTTCTATCCTGCACAAGTAGTCTTAGAGACTTGTACCAATCCATCCACTAGGGATCACCCGTCGCTACGCCGGATTTATCTTATCGATTTTGACTTGTATTGCCTGGGTGATCCCGGTCTGGACATCGGCAATTTTATTGGTCACATGACAGAGCAAAGCTTGCGCGAGTCCAGCGATGCTCAGGGATGGGCGGCACAGGAACAGGCTTTGAAGGAGAGATTCATCGAATTGTCAGGTGAACCATGCCGCGCTGCAGTTGACGCTTACACGACTTTGACGCTGGTTCGGCACATTTATCTCAGCACACAGTTTCAGAGGAGGCAGAAGTTCACGCCCGCCCTGCTCAAGCTGTGCGAGCAGCGGCTCGACCTGACGTCGCACGGAAAGTGAACCAGGCGAGTGATCAAGAATGCAGGCTAGCGAAGTTGCCGAAAATTACAAGATTTTTGTGCGAATTTCGCAGATCGGGTAGCGTAAGAGTTCTTGTGTAAAAGCGTAGAGAGCGGGTGTATCGGGGTTTAACACATATGAAAACCCGAACCTTAGCGAAAGGCGATACACCCATGAGAGCCGTTGAAGCCCTCA